>Ga0315279_10000177_pt1 | contig 137772 bp, 146 predicted proteins | sample YL17G06_20_MG_FD_203694 | JGI IMG/M metagenome (GOLD analysis project Ga0315279, IMG submission 203694) | Sediment microbial communities from Yellowstone Lake, YNP, Wyoming, USA - YL17G06_20 | ecosystem: Environmental > Aquatic > Freshwater > Lake > Sediment | place: USA: Wyoming | collected... | reverse complement strand
CTTTAACAATACGTTCTCGTATTTCTGGTGTGAGTGATCCCATCCCTCTTCATCCCAAGATTAGGGATGTGATCACTTCATTGTTAATGTTTTTACAAAAATGTTGGCGATGTCGCTTTACTTTACATGAAAAAATGATTAAAATAAAGTAACAACAGTTAATCAATGCAATCTGAAATTAGCAAATAAATTTTCACAAGAAAAGTCGACAAATTTGTAAAAAAGTAACAATTATTGAAGATAATTTTTGTGAAATGAGCGGGCTTGGAGGGATTCGAACCCACGGCCAATCGGTTAAGAGCCGATTGCTCTAACCTAGCTGAGCTACAAGCCCAAAACAAGAGAGAGAGTAGAATTAAATGGTGTTTATTAACATTTTTCTTTCAATAGTTTCTTTATTTTTGATTCGGCAATTTTGTGTATGTATTTCGCATCTATCTCATCAGTTACATAAACATCATTACTGGCACGATAAATCTTTATGCCATCTTTTTTTGTCTTTTTGCCATCAATTCGTAAAATGAGAGGCTCTTCCGTTCTTACTTTTCCTGCTTCAAGGGCTTTTTCCAAACTGCCACTGAGATGCACCTTTCTTCGATCTGTAGGATGCAAACCTCCCTCGATTATCATATCGGCTTCTTCCTCAGTGACTGGATAAAAGAATTCATCTATGTCGGCCAATGGTAAATCATTAAGATCAACATCTATAGTATGGCCATATGTTGCACGTATCATACCGCCGTCAATTTGATATCTGCCTCGAGAGTCTGTAGCAACCAATGCCTCCATGTGGTGAACGCGGAGCCAATCAAAACCTGATCTAGATGTGCTCAACGCATCAACAAAAGATGATATATCCACCCAGCCTCTTCCATCCATTATTAGCCCGAGTTTATCTGGAAAATGACGCAACGCACCAGCCATGATTCGACTTAATGCATTAAGTTCGCGGTCGTCCATCAGGAATTTTCCTTTTTCATTGCATGTAGGGCATGATTCACCACGGTAATATCCGTGTTCTTCACATTTTGCTAACATACTTTCACTTTCGTAATTAGAACATCGAGTATAAATTTTTGTACTACTACATTATTACACGGTCTGGTGAATTTTTGGAACAAGAAGAAATGAAAAAGATTGCTGGAGAGAAAGCGCTTGATTACGTTAAAGATGGTATGATCTTAGGACTTGGAACAGGATCAACTATTGAATACGTACTAAAAAAATTAGGAGAACTAGTGAAAGATGGCCTAGAAATTAAAGGCATACCGACATCAATGCATACAAGAAAAATTGCAAAGGAATACAGCATACCTCTTACCGATCTGGATGAAAACCCTGAGATTGATCTCACCATAGACGGCGCAGATGAAGTTGATCCAAAACTCAATCTTATAAAAGGAGGCGGGGGCGCTTTAACAAGAGAAAAGATTGTTGCATATCATTCAAAAAAGGAAATTATTGTAATCGACGAAACAAAGATTGTTAAAATATTAGGAGTCAATTTTCCATTGCCTGTAGAAGTACTGAAATACGGCTGGGTTTCGACAAAAAAGGCGCTTGAGGATTTCGGTTGTACTGCCGAATTAAGAAAAATAATGAATGAAGTATACATAACAGATAATGCCAATTACATTCTCGATTGTGATTTTGAAAGAATTGATGAACCAGAGCAACTTGAAAAGGACCTCAATAACATTCCTGGCGTTGTAGAAAACGGTTTGTTTGTTGGACTTGTCGATGAAGTAATAGTTGGAAGTAAACAGGGCATTATGACTCTTGGGAAATAGTATTTTTCAAGGAATTTAATTTTATGCTAAATATTTTTAAGAGGGTAAATATTATCTAAGGATTAGCCAGAGTATGAAAAAACGAACCAACACAATACAAAAAGTTGTCGATCAGTTAGAAGGAACTAGAAAGAAAATAGAAGAAACTACACAGAAAATAAACGCACTAGAGTTTGATGTTCACTGGTACAGACGTGTATTTCATGCCTTTGGGGCCTCGTTTTTACTCTATTATATGTTGCCAGATATTGATTGGATAAATCTGCTTAAATTCTGGATTCCAATTGTTATACTAATTCTCGTCTTTATATTGGAGTATCTAAGAATAAGAGGGAAACTCAATAGCAATCATTTTTTTGGTTTGAGAATGTACGAGAAAAAAAGGGTTAGCAGTTATCTATTTTTTGGAGTTGCCATATTAATTTTATTGTTGTTTTTTCCTCAGCAAATAGCGGTGCCATGTATACTATGTGCATGTATTGCTGATCCAGTTATGGGTGAAGTAAGACATAGATTCGGAGGAAAATACGTTTATTTAATTGGTTTTCTAGTTTGTATGATTTTCTTTATGGTCACATGGTACAAAGCAGGTTTTTTTGTTATGTTTCTGGTTTCTATAATTGGAGCAATTGGTGCAGTGATAGGTGAAACAAAGAAATTCTGGTGGCTTGATGATGATTTTATGATTCAGATGGTACCTGCGGTTTTATTGTTGATTGTATGGATGAGTATGGGACATTTTGGATTTGTTCACCCTGAGCAAATAATTTATTCTGGAGTCATGCCCTGGTGAAAAATATGAAAGAAGAATATATGAAAACAGACTACAGCAATTTGAAAGTAGTTAAAACAGAGATAATGCTAACTCCTTTGCTTATAGTTTTACCTATAGTTGTAGCTGCTTTTTTGATAAATGATTGGTTTAACAGTGGTTTTTTAAAAGGTAATTCAGTGTATAATGGTGAGTTACTGTCGGCGATAATTATCTTGATCGGCAATATCATGTTTGATATTCCGTTTATCAGATCTCTTATTAAATATAAGAAAAAATAGGATTATTTGAAAAAATTGATGTAAAAATTGTTGGCAATATCTCTCAAAAATCAGAACTTATAAAAATACTTACAAGGTTCTTTTTTTCTAAATGAAAGCACTTCTTTCAAATATGGGATTCGTACTTCAAATGTCTGGGATATTTATCATACTCCCCGTCATTCTCTCCTTTGTTTTTAATGAAACTTCTGCCACCATTGCTCTTTTCTTGACTGCTACGGCATTTCTTGTTCTTGGATTTATGTTAAATGCTCTCTGTGAAAGAAGGGAACTGACGTTTAAACAATCTTGTACGCTCATTGTGCTTGTTTTCATTCTCTTGAGTCTCATCGGTGCCATCCCCTATGCATATATCAATATCCAAAAAGGAGATTTGCTTCAAAATATCACCGATAGTATTTTTGAATCTGCTTCAGGTTTCACAACCACGGGTTATTCAGTCATACCTAATTTATCAGCGATGCCAAAGTCAATAATTTTTTACAGGGGGCTTACCCAATTCGTCGGTGGAATAGGTATAGTACTCGTTCTACTTGCGTTCTTTTATCCGGAGGCAAAATTACAGGAATTTTCGAGAGGCATGGGATTTTCTAAGAACCAAAAAATAAAGAAGACATTCTTACTGATTCTTTTCATTTATTGTACATATACAATTGTTATGATTGTCTCTGGATTTCTCCTTGGTTATCGTGATATAATAAATTTAACCTCGTTCATTTTTTCAGCATTAAGTACGGGAGGTTTTGCCCCCATCACTGATATTACAACAGTAGCTACGCAGTTTCCGTTAAATTTTATACTTATTATAAGCATGATTTTAGGTGCTACCAATTTTTTTGTTTTGGCTGGTTTATTTAAAGGAAAGATTAAAGAATTTATCAAGTCTGAAATAACCGTATTTATTGCAATTGCCATATTTTCTATTTTTATAACAACAATTTTTTTCCACCTTTCTGTATTCGATTCAACGTTTCATATTATTAGTGCCATGTCAACAACAGGATTCAGCTATGTAACTATACAATCTGACAGTCTCAAACTTTTCTTGGTCTTTCTAATGTTCGTTGGTGGAGCAAGTTTCTCCACGGCAGGAGGAATAAAGATATACAGGTTCATTCTGCTGTTTAAAGCAACCAAAAAAGCCATAGTAGACAGCATTACAGAGCAAGACAGTACAGTGAGGCTGTTTGGAAAGGAATATACAAATGCAGAAATCATTCAGTCATTGGCACTCGTGATTTTGATGATTGGTATAATATTTGCTTCCTCTTTTATTGTGAGCGCCTATGGGTTCCGACCAATAGACTCTATTTTTGAAACAACATCGGCTATTGCCACTACAGGCATGAGTGCAGGAGTTGTTGGTCCATCTCTTGCTTTAGAACTCAAATGGTTGTTTGTTTTCCTCATGATATTGGGGAGAATTGAAATCCTTGCTTTTCTCATAATGTTTTCAAGGGCAAAAGAGTCAAAATTGTAGTTTATGATTATTTTATAAGCCTTGATGTTAAAATTGTTGGCAGAATAAACATAGTCGCTATGAATGAAGATGAAATCAACAATGCAATGACTATGGTGAATTGATGAAGTACGGATATGTTCACTGCAAAGGTTGCTAACAATGAAACCATCGTGGTCGCTGCAGCTCCAATAACTGACCAACCTGAGGTTTCTATGGTCGTTTTTACTGCGTCGACTTTGGATAATCCGTTTGCGATTTCTTCTCTTACTCTTTGTGTAGTCTGTATGCTATAATCTATTCCAGTTCCTATCATAATAGACGCAACAGTGATATTAATAACTGAGAGAGGTATGTTAAGCATCACTAGTGCTCCGGGTTCCCACATAAGGACAAAGAGAACCGGCATTAGAGCTATAACTCCCATCAAAGAGGAATTAAATCCCAAGATTAAACACGCCAGTACCAATAACAAAGCGATAATCAAGGATTGAGCTTGTGAGCCCATTAACTGGTTATTTACATCAACACTTACTACATCTTGACCAACTAACTGGGAAACACGTCCATTATGAGGTATATCTGCACTTGATGCTATAGAGTTTATACTATTCACATATTGTTCCAACTCTTGAACACTTTTTCCAGCAGGAAATGTAACAACAATAATGGTTTTCGAAAAATCTTTGTCAACTAATCCATTTTTAGCAATTTTATCAAATATGATTTTTTCTATTCCCAGGTAACTAGATATTTTTTCCATAATTTGGTTTCGTTCCAAAACATCATTTGCTTTTTTGATTTCACCAGCTATGGAACGCACTGACGCACCGGCTTGCCTCATTTCGGCCTCCATATTACAGATGGCTTCGATCACTTCAGGATATGTAAGTCCTTGACTGTCCGTCTCGATAAGTAATGCATTAAAATTGGTACCTCCACCAAAATTTTCAGAATATTTCAGTAGCGTTTCTACTTCAGGAATGCCCGACGGTGCCATTTCAAGATAGTTAACATCGGTTTTAATCTGAGGAATCATAATCAATGAAAATATTGCAAAAAAACATGCCACCACAAACAGTCTTTTTCTATTTCCAACAACAAAACTTGCGAATCGTTTCCACTGGTGATTTGTCTTATGTTTTTCAAATTTTAATATTATGCAAAGACATGGTACAACAATGGTTGCGGAGAGAAATGCAAAAGAAATGCCAAGGGCACATGCAAAACCAAAGGTGACCATAGGTGGCATACTGGATGTCATTAATGAACCAAAACCAATTATCGTAGTAAACGCACACATAAATACAGCTTTTCCAGTGAGTCCCAAGGTTCTTTCCACCCTTGTTACCTTATCTTCGACATCACACTCTTCAGCATATCTATTTGCGTAGTAAATGGAGTAATCAATACCAAGCCCCAAAAGCAGAGCAGCAACAGCAATAGTAAGAATACTTAATTGCGGTTGCACGATGCCAAGGACTCCAAATGTTAAAATTAGTGCATATGTAAGTGGTAGAAAACCTATTATGAAACCCTTAAGAGTTCTATGGAAAAAGAATAGATTGATCGCCACCAAAAGTGCGGCTAACGGAAACACAATTTTCAATGATTCGAAAGATTTTAATTGCATTGCTTTTTGCATTGCAACGGTACCAGTTATCGCCATTTCTGAATAGTCGGTTCCTCTGTGATCTATGGCCTCTTTTGTTCGAGCAAGTACTTCGTCAACATCTGCACCATCTTTCAATTGAATGATGATTACAGCAACTTTATAGGTATTTGTATAAAGAATACCTTCGGTCTCTTGAATGGTAATTCGTGCCAAATATTTTGAGATGAGACCTGTATCTTCAGGAATTTCATTTTTGCCAGTTCCTCCAAGCCCTCCAATAACGTATGGGTTTGAGTTTTCAGCTTTTATAAGTGATGCTAGACTCTGAACGGAATAGATATCATCTTGTTCTCCTCGATCGTTTTCGTACGTATTTATTTTAGAACTGACACGATCCATCTCTTTGAGAACAACTGGATCACGAATATCATCTGCTTCGACATAGATGATGATCGAAGATTTGACATCAAATTCCTGATATATTCTCTTCAACAACTTTATAGATGGATCATCTTTTGGCAAAAATCCGGAAAGATCAGATTGCATGTAGATGTTTTTAATATTCAGACCGATGATTATGGTAATTATGGTGAAAACTAGGAGGACCGTTTTTGGTCGTTTAACCAACAGTTTTGCCAGTGGTCTTACGTTCATATCTCATCTGCCTTTTCATCACAAATTGTTATTCTTACGGATCTCGTATCACCGCCTTGGCCTGAAGGAAGGGCAAGGCTTGCGAGTTTGTTGAGTCTATACTCTATTTCACTTGCATATTTTTTCAAAAGTTTTACAGGAGAAATTGGGTAGTACATGTAGGGGTTTTTCCCTATGCTGCCATTTTTAATTTTTTTTCTATAAATCAATCCCTGCACATACATTTCTGAAAGTGTTTCTCGAACGGTACTTGGATGAAGCCGTGTTCCTCTTATGATTTGTTCACTTCTAGCCCCATTTTTTCTTAATAGGTACAAATAAATGCGAGACCTAGCTCTGGATTCCAATATTTCGTTTATTGTCTTTTCTAAACTTTTGTCTTTTCGAGTTGTAGCTTTCTGCATTATTTTTGCACCAATTTTATTTATTTTTATCAATAAATATGTTGTTTTGTGGGTTTAAATAGTTTTCTATTTTGTCGGGCATAAAACGACAAAACATTTTATCGGAGTTGAGGCGATAAAATTAAAAAAATAGCATTTTGGGGATTTTTATTTTGATTTATATATTTTTTTATTATAAAGAGAGACTATGGCGAATATAAAAGTAGTTTGAAGTAATCTTGATAATAAGTTTTTATAAAAAAATTAGCGATAAATTAATATATTACCTTGTTATATATAATTCATAAATTCTATAAATGGAATAAATAAAAAGGACGCATAAGATAAATTAGAATTAGGGGGTAAAAAGAAATGAAAAGAAAAATGGGAATAAGTTTGTTAATAGTAATGCTGATGGTTGTCTCTACTTTTACAATTACAACCGCTAGAACACAGGGTGGAAGTAGTTCATCATTAGTAGTTAATAAGACAGTATGGAATGGAGAAAGCTGGGCACATGAGATATGCGATGTGGTTAAAGGAGATGTAGTTCAGTTTAATATTACCGTAACGTTTCATAATTATAATCCCTGTGAAAATAACTATATTTATGATATAGTCGTTGAGGATTATTTGCCCGATGGTTTAGAATATAAGGATACGATCTCACCAAGAGCACCTAATGAAATAGTTGATAACAAGATTATATGGAATTTTACAGGTAATGAAATAATTCTCCAAGACGATGAGAGTTTTTCTATTGTATTCAGAGCCGCTGCTACTGAATATGGCGAACAAATGAATGAGGTTTATTCCTATGCCACGGAATTCTGCTGTGGAGATGAATTAAATTCTTACGACTATGCAGAAGTATATGTTGAGCCAAGGTTAGATGTTGATAAGAAAGTCTGGGATCCGGATGCACAGGAATGGGTAGACCATCTTGATTCTGTGATAAAGGATGTAGATGTACAATTTCAGATTATTGTTACCTACCATGGGGGCATTACAATGAAATGTATGAAAGTGATGGACTTCCTACCTGAAGAATGCCTTGAGTACGCAGATAACGTTTATATCGAGATCAATGGAGAAAAAATCCTGAAGGGTGATCTAAGATATCCTGAGATAACGGTTACTGAACATAGCGGCTGTGGGGGAGATAAAACAATAATATTGTGGGATTGGAGGAATGTAACTTTTGCGTTATATGATGGTGAAAGTGTTATAATAAAGTTTGATGCAAATGTAACTGATTATTGTTACGAGGATTACACGATTACAAACATGGTATTTGCACATCTCTGGGGATGTTATGGATGTAATCCAGATAACCATGTAGGAGATTGTGATACTGCAACTGTAAACTGTCGTCCACATAAACCAGTGTTTGAAAAGACTGTTAAATCTGGTAATTCCTGGGTTGAGAATACAACAGCGAGGATAGACGATACTGTTACATTCAAGATAGATCTAACCTACTATGGAAACTATAACCTGTCTAACATAAAAATTATTGACACTTTACCGAAAAACATCCTCGAATATGTAAAGAATAGCTCACATCTAAAAGTGTATCACTATTACGAACATAGTGTGGAGAAAATACCCATTCAGGGGGTTGCTTCGGAAAATAATACTAAAGTAAAGTGGGACATAAAAGAAGCGCTCAATGATAGCGATACATTAGAGCTAACATTTGATGCCCTTGTGATAGGGCTTACTGGGGATTGTGGTGAATGTTGCGGTATCAACACCGCGGAGTACACTGCTGTAGAATCTGTTACACAACATTCGTACAGTGGTACTGACACAGCAAAAGTAGAGACTTTTGAGAAAATACCAGTGAAACTACAGATATGCATTAAGAAGTTTGGCATCGGCCGTGTAAGCGCAGTCATCAAAAACGTCGGAGAAGAAAATGTCTCTGATATAGAATGGACAATAAATGTAAAAGGCGGAGTACTCAAAAGGATAAATGTAACAGCGGGTTGCATCATTGAAAAACTGGAAAAGGACGGTAAAAAAACCGTATCTCTACCACGGAGATCGATACTGCGGAAATTTGGACGAATAACAATAACCGTGACAGCAACTGTCGGTGAAGAAACATTTACAGAGACGGCAAACGGCTTCGTCTTTGGAAGGATAATACTGGTGCGACCGTTGATTCGATTCGGACGGTAAAAACACTTTTTCTCCTTTTTTTATATTTTTCCTTCTCTTTTTTAGAAACAAAAAGTTTATGTTATCATAATCTGCTTGTGGCATAAGTGAAAGTATCATGGATGAGAAAACAAGGATAGAAAAAGACATTGCCATGTTCGAGGAAAACATCCAAAAAGTAAATGACAAAACTAAATCGCAAAATAATAAAATTTTGGAGCTTGCCAGTCAGTATTATGAAGATTCAAAGTACTACCTGAAGAAAAAGGATTATTTCACCGCATTTGGCTGTATAAACTATGCACATGGCTTATTAGATGCGATTCTAAAGTTTTAAAAACATGTTTTCTGTTTAAAACTTGGGAGGAATTGTAAATTATGAAAATCAATGGAAATATGGATAAATTCTATCATTACGCATTTCCCATGCAAGCAGTACTAGTAACATGTAACGACGAGCAAGGAAAGACCAATGCTATTACGCTAGCATGGCATACGCCAATTTCAAGAAACCCGTCACTGTATGGAATCTCTATTGCACCAAAGAGATATTCACATGAACTGATACATAAATCGAAAGAATTCGTTGTAAACTTTGCTCCTTACTCGCTGGCGGATAAAGTAGATTTTTGTGGTACTCATTCGGGAATAAACTTAAACAAACTAGAAGAAACAAAATTAACACTGTTGCCAGCTCAAAAAGTAAAAGTTCCTCTGATAAAAGAATGCTATGCCAATCTAGAGTGCAAACTTGCTAAGACTCTAACAGTCGGGGACCATACATTGTTCGTAGGAGAAGTCGTCAATATACTAGTTGACGAAAACGCATTCGTAAATGATTTACTAGATAACAAGAAAATCCAGCCTACATATTATATTGGAGACAACAAGTACACAGCCATCGACAAAAAAGAGAAAAAGAGCTTCTAACCAAATAATATTTTTACTTCTTCATCAGGCTTTACATTTAGTTTTTCAGCTGCATTCCCTTTATTTATGCCGATCTCAAGATAGTTGCTACTACCTATTGTTACAAGAATTTGCCCTTTTTTAACAAAACCATAGGATTTTACAAAAATTACTTCTTTTTGTTTATCCCCTATAAATACCATGATTTTTTTACCGTAACCTAAAACTTCCATTAACTTTATGCCATCAATATTTGTTATAATGTTTCCAAAACGGTCAATGTAGATAACCTTTCCAGTTGCGGTTTTATCACTTATTTCGCCTCTTCCAAAATCCATATCGACAAAGTCGCTGGTTTTATAACCTATTTTTTCGAACGGCACGCCCTTAATTATATGTGCAGCGACTGGAGCGAAAATATCTCTTCCATGAAAAGTGTTGGAAACGGGGTTGAGCACATATTTGGCATTAGTAATCTCATACACAGTGAAATCTCCCAAAAAATGAGCGGCTGGCATTAGAAGACCATTATCAGGGCCTACCAACACATGGCTCTTGGTAGTAACTATTATTCCTTTCCTATCGGTACCAACACCCGGGTCCACAACAGCCACATGAACTGTTCCAACAGGAAAATGTGATACGGTTGTTTGAAGGACAAAAGCTCCTTCACGAATGTCATGGGCTTTTATATCGTGGGTTATATCAACAATTCTAGCATCTGTTATGGAGGAGACTACTCCCTTCATCTGAGCGACGTATCCGCTTTTCATGCCAAAGTCAGTGAGAAACGTTATTATTTTCATATTTACCTTAAATCCTTAAAAATCAAAATGCGTCATCTGATTATTTAATATAACGAACGAACTTTTGATAGTTTTTGGCATTTTCTTACAAAAGTATTTATGTGAGAAGCTTTTAATATATATGGAACGGAGATTTTATATGGGGCACGATAAAAAAGACACGGAAATTTTAGCTGAAATTTGGGACAAAAATGAAGATTCCATGGTCTGTCCTAAGTGCGGAGGAAAATTGATATTGGTGCAAATGGAACCGATGCAAGATGCGGAAAATGCATATGTTCCATATGAAACAGTTATCGAATGCTGTAATTGTTCATTTAATATGAAAGCAGAATCGTTCACCATACTGGGAAGTATAAGGAATTTTGATTTGGAACGTGTAGAAATCGGAAGTTGGTCTCCAAGTGGAAGCAGAGTTCTATCAACATACGAACACTCATTGGACTATGAGTTGTTAAAGAAACTGAAAGAATCTGGCGATCTTGTGGAGTTTCTGGTTGTGGATAAACAAGTAGTACAAGTAATTGGATAAACTGCAATTAAAAATATATGATTAAGAATACATCATGCCGTCGTAGTCTTTTGACTCTTGTTTTTTTACTACGGAATGGTGTTTTATGAATTTCCGCTGCTGTTTTTTTCCGATAAAACTAAAATCGCGTCTTAAAAGCCGTACGTATATTTTATCTGGAAGCGGTTCTAGTCTTACAACGCCTTTGCTTTGAAATTTTTTTAATACTCTCATAACTGTGCTCTTTGACAAGTGTAATTTTTCTCCGATATCATAAACAGTTATAGGATATATTTTCTGCAAAAGTTTGATGATCCGTTCTTCAATTGTTCCTGCAGTAATTTCAATCATGATCGAACCAATATGAAATTAACGCATCTAAATGCATTCGTATGCGCGTAATCCCGTTCCATCACTTTTAAAGAGTTTTTTGACATCATTTTGCATTTCAGGTGGATATCCATCCGGAAATTCAATGCAGCCTTTACAAATTTCAGATCCTATGGCCTTCTTTAATCCTTTAATGCTAATATAGCCGAGAGAATCAGCCCCTATTTCCTTTGTAATTTCATCCAGTGTCTTGATATTTCCCTTACTATCTCTTGCAATGAACTCTTTCCTGTTTCGCATATCAATACCAAGATAGCACGGTGCAATAAGAGGCGGACAACCTATCCTCACATGAACTTCGGTCGCACCGGCGTTTTTCATTCCACTGACGATTTTTCTTATATTTGTGCCACGTACTATAGAATCGTCAACCAAAACAACACGTTTTCCTTCAAGAACGGAACGGATAAAAGACAATCCTTCTTCAACGACCTTATCTCTGTTCTCCTGTGTCTGTTGGATAAAGGATCGCTCATCCTTATCTTTCATTATTCCGTCATCAATCGGTATGCCAGATTCACGGGAATAGCCTAGAGCATACCTCCTTCCAGATTCTGGAACAGGAATAACAATGTCTGCGTCGGCAGGCTGTTCTTTTGCAAGTAAATGACCGATTCCATCACGGACTTTATGGATTGATTGACCGTTAATTCGTGAATCAGGTTTGGCAAAATAAACAAATTCGAACATGCAAGGCATTTCTTGTTTTTTTATGAGCTGTTTTTCATAGATATTGCCGTTTTTATCGATGATAACTACTGTGCCACTAGAGATATCTTTTATGTATTCAAAATTTATTTTTTTAAACACTCGGGTTTCTGAGGTAAGACAGTACATACCGTTAGATTTCCCTAGAACTAGTGGCCGTATCTTCCGAGGATCAGTCATAGCAAAGAGAAAAGGATCTTGACCGGAATCTGCTACAAATAGTGCTGAGTAGCTTCCTTTCATCTGACGCATTACATTACCACACGCCTGAAAGATGAAGTCAACACTCAATTCTTTTTTGTGTAGTTCGTCTGCCATGAGTAATAACAACCACTGGATATCACATTCTGTTCGTGGAATCCTTTTTGTTTTTTTTGCAAGTTCAGAGCAGTTGTATATATTACCGTTGTGTACCGCTGCCAAGAAAGGATTTACCAAATACTCTGGCTGCGCATTTCTTTTCAATGATTCAATGTCATCCATACCTGCAGTTGAGTATCGGGTGTGACCTATGCCAACGTTTCCTGGTTTGTTAATTTTTTTATCTTCATTAAAAACATCTCGTACTAATCCTGCATCCTTGGTCACATGTATATTTCCATCATAGATAAGCATTCCAGCAGATGATTGACCTCGATGCTGAATGGAAAACAAACTATGGTAAATTAGACGAGAAACAGGTTTTCCCCCAATAATGCCAACAATACCACACATTACAGAGAAGGGAATGAACAATGCATTATTTATAGATTTTTTAAGAAATTACAGCAGGAATTTTCCGTTTTTGTAAATCAGTTCGCCATCTGCATATACTTCACCGTTTTTACGAAGATCGCACATCATGTCCCAATGCAGTGATGACTTGTTTTTACTTCCCGTCTCAGGATATCCACTACCTACAGCGATATGTATAGTTCCACCAATCTTTTCATCAAACAGCGTATTCATGGTGTATTTTTTGATACCGTAGTTGGTACCAAAAGCAAATTCACCGATTGCTCGCGCTCCTTTGTCCATATCAAGCATTGATTGAAGGAATTTCTCACCTTTACTTGCCTTTGCCTTTACGACTCTGCCTTTCTTGAACCAAAATTGTATGTCTTCTATGATTCTCCCGCCGTGGGATGCAGGAAACGAATAGCTGATAAATCCCTCTGCAGATGCTTCAATGGGTCCTGTAAAGACTTCGCCATCTGGAAAATTTTCTTTACCATGGCAGTTAATCCATTTTCTACCCTCGACTGAAATCTTTAGATCTGTGTCTTTGGCAATGACATGCAGTTTTTTCTTTGATTGCAGCAATTTTTTAATTTTTTCTTGCTCTTTGAAAACATTTTTCCAGTGGGCAATAGGATCTTTCTTGTCAACATTGGCAGCCTTGAATATAAAATCCTCATATTCCTCCAGAGACATTTCAGCATCTTGTGCGGACGCATTAGTTGGATACTGTGCGACACACCATCTTAGCTCTTTTTTTGCGGCTCGTTGCAAAAATATATCGTGAATTTCCTGATTGGCAGCACTACTGATCGCCTGCTTCTTTGGATCAACATTCGTCATACTTCGTGTATTCTCTGGGGAAATTATTGAAAGTCTTGCATCAATTTTCTCAATCTCAAATTTAGCAATAGGTGAGACGTACTTTAGCTGCTCATTAGATGCATATTTGTAAAATATCTCACCAATTCCATCTATGCCAATTCTTACATATGGATTTGCCCCACACTCGAGAGCCTGTCGGTATACCTCTTTTATCAATGGTGCCGTAAGATGACTACCACCTATTACAAACAGGTCTTTTTTTCTGATGCCTAGAGAGTGATTCACCAAAATATAAGCGAGTTTCTCTAATCGTTTATCGATCATAATACATCTCCAGAAAAGGAATGCCTAGAATGATGAAATAGTTTTCCTGGCGGATTTTAAATGTTCTCCCAGTCTTTTAGTACAGATTCCCATTTGTAGTATTGCACTTCTTCAATATCATCGATTTTTCTGATGATCTTTTCATAGCCTTTAACCAGCGTACGGGTAGAAACTTTCACAATGAAATCATACGTACCAGCAGTTGCCGTGACGTGCGTAACACCAGAAATGTTCCACAATTTTTTCATTACGTCTTTGCGAGGATACCCGGGTTTGATTGTGATAAAAATATATGCTTTCACAACCGTCAGTGCAAAGGAAATAATTCCGAGAACAATTAGAGTCATACCGATCAACTTAATTATCAACATGACTGGATCTGTTGAAAACGATGGAATACCGAAATATAAGGTTAAAATAATAGAGAATGGGACTGCAAAGATAATGGCTGATGCGCGAATTGCATTGTTGATACTTGCCTTGCCAAGTCCAAGAGCTCGAATGTAAAAAACATAGGCGAAAAACGTGACAAACATAGTTAGGCCAACCCATGGGAAGTATTTGATGGATAAACTAACTCCAGTAATGAGATGATTGTATCCCATTATTGAGTCATAGGCAAATAGTATTATTCCTGTGAACAAACAAGAGAATGCAACATTCCAGAATCGAATATTGATTGAATCATTTGGTTTGTGATTAATTTTCATCATCTTTAATTTTCTTTGATAGATTGAAAAGAGAGCCCAGGTTGGATTTATCACAAGAAAGACGAGGGCCAAAGATATCGGTTCGATCTCCCCCTTTAGACTAATTGAAGCAAGAATAGCTCCAAAGGTGACGATGACTGCAGATTGTATTTCTGCAAGTGTAGGGACATTTTTCTCTGTTATTGACTCCATCATCAATAGATATAATATGACTATCTGAGAGAAAGAAAGTAACACTGAAGGTTCAAAAACTATCGAAATTAGGGCACAATATGCAATGGTATTAACTGCATTCATTATTCCTGCAACCATGTGATATTTGAGTTCACTTTTTTGAACTAGTCTCAGCCGTTTAAAAGAAGGATCTATTATTTTTGATCCAAGACTTTTACCCTTAGATTGTATCGAAAGAATAATCGAAATAAGGAAGGTAACAGTGGCACCTACAAAAAAAAGGGAAAAAGAGAAAGCCCATGAATCTTTAATGTAATTTTTACTAATGATACTATCAATAGAGGTAGTTAACGCAGCAATAAGTGCAGAGGTAAACGCTAAAGCGTAGAATAGGTATTTTTTCCTAATTATCATAGAGCGAGCTCTTTCTCTATTACTTGGGTTGTTGTCTTTTTCACGCCTTCAATCATCTGGATTTTATCTGTTACTTCTAAAAGTTCTTCCAGACTTTTGACTTGCACTCTAACAACAATATCGTACTCACCAGCAACAACTGATATTTTTGCCACGTGTTCTATTTTTCTCATTTCTTTTATAGCTTTATCGACGTTTCCTGGATGCATTGTTATTAATATGTATGCACTTATCATGGTTTCACCCTATCCTCACGGCGAATAATAATTCCTATTATAAAGTTATCTATAAGGGTTAATATCTAGTCATGGTTTAAATTATTATAGTATCAGATTGATTGGGGGCAAGTATGACACAGATTTCTGAGGCAAAAAGAGGAAAAATTACCAAGCAAATAAAAGAAGTCTCTAAAGCAGAACATGTCGATGTTGAAATTATACGACGACGCGTTGCTTCAGGAAAAATTGCCATTCCATACAATCCCATTCATTCGCCACATTCGCTAGGTATCGGGAAGGGGTTAAGGGTTAAAGTCAATGCCAACATTGGAACTTCTAGAGAACATTGCAGTCTAAAGGAAGAAATTGAGAAAGCAAAGGTAGCCGTAGAGGCAGGTGCCCATGCACTTATGGATCTGTCTACAGGTGGGGACCTAGATAAAATCCGTAAGAGTCTTCTTAAAACTGTTAGTATATCTTTTGGGACGGTGCCCATTTATCAAGCAGGGATTGAAGCAATAAAGAAGCACGGTGCCATTGTTGATATGACCCAAGATGATATGTTTAACTCTTTTGAACATCAAGCAAAACAAGGAGTCGATTTTGCCGTTGTTCATGTAGGTGTAACAAAAGAAAGCGTAGAAAGACTTCGCAAACAGAAACGCCTTATTCCCATGGTTTCACGAGGCGGAGCTTTTCATATGGCATGGATACTCCATAATGAACAAGAAAATCCTCTGTACAAAAACTTTGATTATCTCTTAGAAATTGCAAAAAAATATGATATTACTCTTTCACTTGGAGATGGAATGAGGTCTGGAGCTCTGCATGATTCGAATGACCGAGCGAAATTCCAGGAGTTGCTCATCATTGGCGAACTCGTTGAAAAAGCTCGAGAATGTGGTGTTCAGACCATAGTGGAAGGACCCGGCCACATGCCTTTGAATGATATACCGGCAAATATCCAAGTGATGAAAACTGTAACAAAAGAGGCACCATATTTTGTGCTTGGTCCTTTAGTTACTGACATCGCACCAGGTTACGATCATTTTGTCGGTGGAATGGGAGGAGCTATTGCCGGCTTTGCTGGTGCCGATTTTCTCTGCTACGTAACTCCAGCAGAACATCTTTCACTTCCTGACAAAAACGATGTGAGGGAGGGGGTTATTGCAACAAGAATTGCAGCACATGCTGCAGATCTGGCACGTGGAATTGATAGGGATGTTGATCTTAAATTCAGTAAGGCACGTGAAAATCTTGATTGGAAAAAAATGTTTGATCTCTGTATAGATCCTAAAAAAGCCAAAGAATACAGAGAAAAAAGATTACCAATGGAACATACTAAGGCGTGCTCAATGTGCGGAGAGCTCTGCGCCATCGAGATTGTAAAAAAATATCTTAATAAATAATGAGAATTTAATTAATGTTTAGTTATTTTATTTAAATACTCTCCTTATTTTATAGTGGAAAATAAGGAAAGATTTAAATTATAAGATATGTATTCCCTATCTGGAGGTAAAATTATGTCATACAAACACGAAGGATGGACTTTATATACAAGAGATGTGAAGCTTAAAGGCGGAAGAAATCAAACAATCTATTTCTTCAGCAAAAGATCACCAAAAAGCGGAACACCCTGCGACTTACCAAATGGGTATGTTGTTGGTGTTAATAAAAGAACCAGTCTTCCATATTTGAAAAAGAAGTAAATTTACTTCTTTCTTTATTTTTTTGTTTTTCATTCTATTGTTAGAACTTTTTTTGCATGAATAAGACACCTTAAGGAATGTTCATTTCTTGACAAGATATTCAATGAGTCCGGGAGTGATTACAGGCTTGTTATCAATAACAGGATAACCAAAAGGCAGTATCGTAGAATGAACGGAATCGTGTACAATTTCGATTTCGTAAGTGATTTCAATATCGCTAAGTTTCATACCAAGAGAGATTGCCTTTGCCACTAGCACTGCACCATCAATGGTAAGTTGAATCTTGCCTATATTCCTTGTTTCAAAACCAGATTTATTGCTGATCAACTTTTTTGTACGCCCTTTGGGTTTTTCATAACCAAGTATACCGCCAACGATAATTGCATCGAGGTGTGCAAAGTCTTTGGTCGTAAGCGTTTTCTTTGATTGCGGGTCAAGAATTATACAGTTTTTGCCACGAAAAACTTCTTTTACTTTCTTTTTTTCAACCATGCCAAGTGATCTGAGCGCTTTTGCAGTTTTTCCGTCGCCAGCATTTGTAAATAAAATCTTGTCATCCCAAAGTTTTGCTACATGTTTGTATTCAAGCATTAACCATTCAGACAAATTAGGTTCGCAGTGCTCGATAACGAGGACAAAGTGCTTTTTCATATCGTTTCGGTTCAGTGTATTGTGCAATGGAGTAATTAATGGTTACGAGATGTCTTCTAAAAATTTCAATTAAATCCTTGATAGTATTGCAAACTTTTCTGAATTCCTTTTCCGATCCAGCAATAAAGACATAACTTTTCTTTAGGCAGCCCAATCGCTTTTACCATATCATCCAGCAACTGATATTTTAACGAGGTTGCCCCCAGGTCTTTTGCAATCCAATCTACCATCTTCTTATATTTTTCAGACTTTGGATTCAAATATTCGGATACGTCCTCGATATCTTTTCCTTCAAGCGCTCTGATTGCCTTCCGAGCGGCTAACTCATGGATACTTCTTGTTGACAAATTAAAAACACATGGAAACATTAGTGGAGGACATGCAGGTCGCACATGAACTTCCTTGGCACCCGCCTGCATTAACTTTGCAATCGTATAATTCTTCAACTGCGTTCCTCGCACAATAGAATCCTCACATAAAACAATCCTATTCCCCTTTGCAATCGCCTCATTTGCGATCAACTTCATCAAAGCAATACGATCCCTCAATTCCTGTGACAGAGGTGTATAACTTCGTCCATAACCTGGTGTATACTTAATTAACACCCTCCTGTAAGGTATCTCTGATTCCATAGCATATCCGACCGCATGAGCAACCCCTGAATCAGGAACTCCGGAGACCAAATCCGCTTTCACATTATCTCGCTTCGCTAAAAAACTCCCGCAATTCTCTCGCACTTTCTCAACATTGATGCCCTCATAGGATGATGCGGGAAAGCCGGTATAAATCCACAAAAATGCACAAATCTTACTTGATTGTCGTCCCTTCTTTTTTTCTTCGATGCCTTTCTTGCCGATAAACACAATTTCTCCAGGTAAAATATATTTCTTAACACTAAAACCTAGGTTCGGAAATGCACAGGTTTCACTCGCGACCGCGACCTCTCCTTCTTTCTGTCCAATGGCCAATGGGGTAACGCCATTGCGATCCCTGGCACAATAAATACCTTTTTTTGTCAAGAGCAACAACGATATCGACCCTACGATTTTGTCATACATTCTTTCGATACCATTAACGATGCTCTCTCCTTGATTTATCAAATGAGCAACGAGTTCGGTTGTATTGATATCGCCACGATCTATTTCGCTGAAAGAGATGCCTTTTCGGATTAGCTCACTTACCAAGGCATCTTTGTTAGCAACTAGACCTGCACAGCATATCGCAAATGCGCCGAATCTACTTTCAAAATTTAATGGTTGAGGATCTTTATCAGAAATCACTCCGATGCCTATGTGACTTTTGATTTTATCGGAACCTTCATAAAACTTGGATTTAAACTGTGAATTTTTAATATCATGGATCTTTTTTACAGGTTTCCCATTTTTATCGATAAATGCGATACCGCCGTACTCAGTTCCCAAATGAGTATGGTAATCGGTTCCATAATATAGGCTTGATATGCAATTGTTATTGCTCACTATACCGAATAATCCACTCATGAGCTCCCCGGCAAAAGTAGTAGCGCCGAATAATATTTAAGGATTTTTAATTATTTTGAAGCGCATATCAGTTGTTTTACCAAAAGAATTATATCTAAAAATAGAATGTATAGGGTACATCTTGGGCGGATAACAAAGGGGCTATGTGGCGGACTGCAGATCCGCATACGAGGGTTCAAATCCCTCTCCGCCCTCTATAAATTGGGGGAATTTTCATGATGAAAAAAGATAGATATCCTAAAGCCTCGCTCTTTATTTTTATTTTATTTTTTATATTTTTATTATTAAATCAAATAATCTTAGCAGGAGCATCATCAAGTATTGTTATAAATGAAGTCATGTATGATCCAACTCAAGATGACAACTACAATGAATGGATAGAATTGTACAACCCTACAAATCAATCAATAAATGTTTCGGGTTGGAGCATAACAGATAATTCTGCAGAAGACTTTTTAGAGGGAGATTTAGACAATGGGAATGGCACAACAGTCATACCTCCAAGTAGATATGCAATAATAGCCGATCATGGAACAAAAATCTATGAAAACTTTTCCATTTCTAACAATGCGATACGCTTATATGTTGATGATTCCGGCATAGGAAATGGTTTAGGAAATGACCAAGACAAATTAATATTGAAAAATAGCACAGGTAATGAAATAGACTCTTTAGAATGGGGATACGATTACCCAGATGTAATTGGTTCGCCTGCGGATTCAGTAAATGAAGGACATACTTTAGCTCGGCACCAGGGCATAGATACTAACAATTCCAGCAATGATTTTTATGACTGTGCAATTCCCACGCCAGGTTGGGAGAACGAATTCGTATCAGATTCAAATTTAAATATAGAATTATACCCTTTTTACGTACCAAAAATACAAGATGATTTTGAGTATAGTATTCCTTTTGCAATAAAGATAAATGCAAGCAATTACAACCCTAACGAAACCTATCAATTAAAAGCGTATGTCGTTGGAAATGAATCCAATACATGGCCTGCAACCCAGACGTGGAATGGAACGAACTGGCAGTATTCATATTATTACACGTTTGACATAACTACTGACGAGCATGGAAACTGGTCGGACTGGATTTATCTAAGATTAAACAAAGATTACCAGGAATACAAGAAAAATATTGAACGAAATGAAACAGCATATCTGAAAGTCAAAATGAAAAGAAATGATTCCTCAGATGAAGTTTCTAAGAAATTATATCTTCTTGACACGGATGATTCCACGTCAAATGGAACAAAGGGTGGATTCGTCGTAGGAAGAGCGGAAAAAAACAATACATTCCTAGAAAACAAAATCATAACTGTTGAAAACTACACAGGTACGATTACAGGCATTTATATTACAGAAAATAATGGAATAGAAGACGAACTAGTTTCTAAACCTGGATACTATAAGATAGCATCTCCCGTTGGCACTGACAGTACTGTAAAATTTTATGAGAAGAACGGTAGCTTAGCACATACTATACAAAATGTGACTATCGAACAAGGTGATTTTGGAGTTGACATTTCATCACAAAAAACTATCTATTTAGTAAGAAAAAGTGAAACTCTCAATATTACTTTAACTGTGAAAAATACCGGTGATTTCTACGACGTCATGGATCTAGATGTAATTGATGTTACTCCGGGTTGGTCTGCAACTTTAGAACAAGAAAAATTGTCTCTAAACTCCGGGAAAATGTGCGATGTTAATTTACATATAATTCCTTGTCAACAATACAGCAGCAGAAGCTGTTCAGTCACTATCTCAGTGGTTTCTGAAAAAGATATAGGAGAATCTGATGAAATAAAATTACAGATTGACATACTTGCACCTGATCTAACAATCACAAAAATAAAAATTTATGATGAAAATGATACGGAAAACAGCGAATTTGGAGAAGGAGAAATATTAACCATAAAAGCGTTCCTAAAAAATCTTGGAAACGAAAATGCAACTGATTTCGATGTAATGTTCTACTACGATTACAAAGATGTTAAGCATTTCATTGGTAGTGACCACTACGATTCCATTGGAAAATATCAGAAATATCCATCTGTCGAGTGGGATACCGTAGATGTACCTCCGGGAAATCATACTATTTTTGTAGTCGTAGATGAGGGGGGCAAAATCGACGAGTTGGACGAAACGAATAATGAATTAGCTGCCCAAATAAGATTATGCAACACATATCCATCCATCGAAGGTAAAAATATTCTGATTACGGAGATTTACTATTACACGCACTCAAGAATTAATAATGAATTTGTCGCAATATATAACTCTGGAGATTGCAAGTTGAATCTTTCTGGTTGGTATATCACAAATCAACCTCAGAAAAATAGAGAGAAACAAACAAAGATTATCTTTCCAGAAAATACAACAATATCCTCTAAAAATAGTTTGTATATCACACAAAACGCAAGTGCTTACATATGGGAAACAGGAAGAAGGCCAAATTTTGAATATAACGTTGATTCGAAAAATGATGTGCCACAGATGATTGCACCGAAACAGTTTACCCTTAGTAACAAGGGTTGCATGGTTGCATTAAAAGATCGATACAATCATACTATAGATATGGTTGTTTATGGTGATTCAAATTGTAGCTTCAGTGAATGGAATGGATCGTCAATTCCCAGTTCAAAAGTTGGGGTCGTTTTAAAAAGGAATTTTGAGCATGGTCTACCAGTTGATACCAATACTTCCAATGACTGGATTCATCCACGAAGATATGGCATAGGGCAGTCCGATTTTTCATTAGTTAACATAACGTTCAATGGAGAGGTAAAAACTTTTGTCTCGCCGGATTGCAGTTTTAAAGCAATAGTTGATGAAATTCGAAAGGCCAATGAATCTATTTATTTCAATATCTATGAGTTTACAAACCCGATTCTATGCGATGAGCTAATTGCAGCATTAAGAAGGAATGTTTCTGTATGTATATTTGCAGAAGCTACACCGATTGGTGGTATCGATGACAGGGAGAAGTTTATATTAAACAGAATATCAAGTCATGGAGGCGACATTAGATTAATAGTCAATGACAATGAAAATGATGTTTATGCACGTTACACATTTGATCATGCAAAATATTTAGTGATAGATAACAAAACAGTGATTGTAGAAAGCTGCAACTGGGCTAAAACAGGGGTACCAATAGATCCAACATTTGGAAATAGGGAATGGGGTATTGTAATAAGAAATACAGATGTTGCAAAGCAATTCTTAGAAGTTTTCTTAGATGACTACAATCCTCAAAGGTGCGATAGCTACAGTTTTAATGATATGAATTTTTCAATTTCACCTGATCTTTACATGGATGAATCGATATTGAAAGGTTCATATGAACCACGATTTGAACAAAAAACATTTAACGGAAATTTTTCTGTAACACCAGTTTTCTCTCCAGACACCAGCGAAAAAGCGATTTGTGATATGATAGAATCGGCTAACAAGAGCATCTACATCGAGCAGATGTATATCTACAAGAATTGGAGCAAAATAATAAGTCCTTTTGTTGAACGCTTAGTCAATAAGTCAAAGCAAGGATTAGATGTTAAAGTAATACTGGATTATAATCCTTATTATGGATCTACTAACGACAAATGCAATCAGACGAAACGATACTTTGAAAGTTACGGAATAGAAGTCAAATTTGTATATACAAATTGGTCATATTTTACCAACATACACAACAAAGGAATGATTGTTGACAACAAATCTGTTTTAATTTCGAGTATAAATTGGAACGAAGACTCAGTTACTCTTAATCGTGAAGCAGGGATTATAATAAATAACGAAGATGTGGCGCGTTATTATTCTAATGTTTTCTTCTACGATTGGAACCTAAGCTCCCCTCAATCACAAAAACAGGAAGCAAAGTCATCAGTGAGCTATAAAAACACTATTTATATAGCGATTGTATTTACTTTGACTTTTGCTCTTATAGCACGTGATTGGAGAAAAAGACAATGGACATAGTAATACTGCCTATACATTTGATCTCACTAGTAGCTATTTGTATAATGGTCGGGGCAATCGTAATTGCATATGTTAAAAAGTTGATGATTACCTATGCAATCATCATTGCAAATCTAATTATTTTTGCTCTTACTTTTATTTTTGAAAACGAAATCATTGGTGATTTAGGCTTCAAACCAGCCTATCTCTCGACACAATACTTCCCGAATATCTATACCTTGTTTACATCCATGTTTGTTCATAGTGGTTTTTTACATATTTTTGGTAATATGTTAGTATTTTTCTTTATGGGAATGGCCTTTGAACAACGGATAGGGGCAAAGAAATTTTTAATTATTTATCTTATAACGGGAGTTTGTGGCGCGCTCACCCATTCATTATTAAATTTAAGTTACCCAAATAATCAAATAATACTCATAGGTGCTTCTGGTGCAATATTTGGTATTATGGGAGCTTTTGCCTATTCTTACCCACGAGACGAAGTTGTCATGCCTGTCCCCATTGGCATTATGTTTATCATGCGCATTAAAGTCATTTATGCAACGATAATTTTTGCAGCACTAGAAACATTCGTTGTGATGCTCGAGGTTCAGGATAATACTGCTCATTTTGCACATCTTGGAGGTCTGATTAGCGGAGCCGTCTTAGCTGCATTACTTATTAAAACTAGAGCAGAAAAAGAAAATCCTCAAGAGACAATGCATTATAATTCTTACATTCAACAAAAATCAAAAAAAATTAACTTTGCCAATCTAGAAAAACTAGCAGAAGCGAAAGAACAAAAAGAAATGCTAAAACGCATAGAAAGCGAGACAGTACCGCAGGTAAGAAAAATCTGGCTTGATCATTTTCTAGAAAAAATAAAATGCCCTAAGTGTAAAAAACCTTTGAATAGTTTTGAAGGAAAAATTTGGTGCGAAGGCTGCGACTTTAAAACTGATTACTGAACATTTTTATGTAAAAAAAGTAAGACCAACCAGTTTTCCAAAAAGTATGTAACTTGAGAGTATGTAACCTAGTATAGCACCGCCGCCCAGGCACGGCAATCCTGCTTGTGGTTTACCTTTTATAACAAACGACATGAGTATTACAAAACCGGCGAGTGTACCGATCATGACTGACAATGCAATAAGAAGACCGTCTTTTTCTATGAAGTGGTAGGCAGCTGCAGCAAGAATTCCTGGCATTACTACATCGCCAAGCCCCATAAAGAAAGCATCTCGCTCTTCGCCATCTTTGAGTTTTTCTTTCAAGCTCTTTGTCTCTTTGATTAGAGAATAATGTCTGATCTTTGGCACAACGAGCAAAACAGGCAGTTTAAGATCCATTACGGCATCAGCAAGATCTATCATATGTTTGGTTTTGTAAACAGAAATTGCATCGTAAATAGCTAGGCCAATCAGTAAGATAATAACTAAGAAAATACCCAATGAAATACCAAATATAGCAATAGCTCCCGCACCAACAATAACACCACAAACGTCTATCACATACCATTCAGGATACTTGAAGAGAACTATTACAAGAATAGCTGCAAATAATATAGAAAGAACTATTGAAATTAAGTCCGTGACAACAATAGCAAGTAGTGGATAAAATACATAGGCAGCAGTATAACCTATCGCACCTAAAATAATAACTTGTATTAGTTGCTTCTTCCAAAATTTAGCAATCAATAATATGATAACTGTAACAACTAGCAATATAAGAAAAATGTATACTAAATTTGTTGGATCATTTACATTTTTAAATGCTTGCATGCCTGCAACATCAAATGGTGTTACTAACAACAAAGCCAACCCCTGGATAGCAACAAATAAACCACCCATTAGAACGACAGGAAAAATGTCACCAATCTGTATTTTTTTATTTTCGTTCATCTTTTTTCACGAATAGTTTTTACCTATTTATAGAGTTTGATAAATGAGAACAAAGCTTTTTGTATAACCTTCCATTAAGATATTTTGAATCAACATGCCTCAGGGAAGATTGACATTTATCGGTCTTGGCCTCTACGATGAAAAAGATATTTCATTAAAAGGCTTAGAAGAAATCAAAAAATGCGATAAGGTTTATGCTGAGTTTTACACTGCGAAACTTACTGGAACAGATGTAAAAAAAATTGGAAAAAAGATTGGGAAATCTGTAGAGGTACTTTCTAGAGAAGAAACTGAAAAAGGAGACAAAATTTTAGCGTCTGCGATGGAAAAAAACGTTGTGTTTTTGACATGCGGTGATCCAATGACTGCCACAACGCACATAGATCTTAGACTCAGAGCTAAAAATAAAGGAATTGAAACAAATATTATACATGGTAGCAGTATTGCCACTGCTGTTCCAGGATTACTTGGCCTACAGAATTACAAGTTTGGCAGGACAACCACATTGGCGTTTCCTGAAAAGGAGTATTTTCCAACAAGCCCTTATCAAATAATAAAGGCCAATAAAATGATGGGTTTACATACCCTTGTCCTTCTTGACATCCAGGCTGAAAAAGAGCGGTACATGACTGCCAACGAAGGTATTGAATTGCTACTTGAGATGGAGAAAAAACTAGGTGAAGATGTTTTTACTGAAAATAGCATAGTTTGTGTTGTGGCCCGTGCAGGTTCATCAAATCCAACAGTGATGGCCAATACAATTGGCTTTCTAAAGGATAAAGACTTTGGTCCACCTCTTCACACACTAGTTATTCCTGGAAATCTACATTTTATGGAGGTTGAGGCTCTTGTTAAACTTGCGGGCTTGCCCGGGGAGTTGAAATTGGGTAAAAAAATACAAAAACTATAATTACCAGTTATAATAATAAGGTACTTGGATGCACGACAAGGACGAATTTATCGGCGTTATATATGGGGATGTCGGTTCGACAGAATTTAATTTCGCAGTTAATGGTAAGGATGTCAGGAAGTTTGACTATGTTGCCGCCCCCCATAAAGAGGGGTATATTTTAGCTCAAGTAATGGATATCAGGGGACACTCGGATCTTAAATTTGAAGATGCTACATCCCTAAATACTTCTATAAAAAGCAGTGAGGACACGCCCTATATAAAAAGTGATGCTTCGGCCTATGCCGGCGTGATCGGATATAGGGACAAGCAAGGCGCTCTTCTAGTTCCTCGTACTCCTTTTGAAGCAGGCAGCAAGATAATACGTGCCGATGAGGGACTTGTAAGGCATATACTTGGACTAAATGCCGGCAAAGAAAGTGGCGCGTACATTGGCTTGTTAAAAGGCCATGATCTACCAGTATATCTAAACATTGATTCATTGGTTCAGAAACATATTTGTGTACTTGCAAAGACAGGCGGCGGGAAAAGCTATGCCTGTGGTGTACTTGTTGAAGAATTGTTGAAGAAAAAAATACCAATGGTTATAATTGACACCCATGGCGAATATACATCGCTTACGACCCCAAATAAAGAGAAAAAAGATCTAAAAAACATGGAAAAGTTCCATGTGCAGCCGCATGAATATTCCAGTCAAATAGTTGAATATTCTCCACTAAAAAATGCAGGAAAAGAAACTACCAAACACCTCACGTTAAACGGAATGAATCTAGAAGCGCGAGAGATCATTGATCTACTATCAGCAAAACTCTCTGGCCCGCAAATAGGAGTTCTATACCAAGCTGTCAAAGAGGTAAAAGAGTACAAGCAAGTCTATAATCTCAGAGATATAATAGAAGCGGTGGGCCGAAGTAAAAGCAACGCAAGATGGAATGTTACTGCCTCGCTTGAGTCGCTTGATTCCATAGGAGTATTTTCAGAAAAGGGTACTTCCACCGATGAACTTGTAAGCAAAGGGAAATGCTCTTTAATCAATATGAAAGGCGTTCCTCCGGACATACAAGATGTTGTAGTAGCGCGTTTGACTGAAGAGTTATTCAATGATCGTAAGGCAGGAAAATTACCTCCGTTCCTTTTTATTGTAGAAGAGGCGCATAATTACTGCCCTGAGCGAGGATATGGAAATGCCGTTTCGTTACATATATTAAGAACAGTTGCCTCTGAAGGAAGAAAATTTGGCATGGGACTTTGCATCATCAGTCAACGTCCTGCAAAAGTTGATAAAAATATCATCTCACAATGTAATACAAATATCATACTAAAGGTAACTAATCCTAACGACCTAAAAGCCATTATTCAATCTGTTGAAGGACTAACAAGTGCGACCTATGAGGAGATACAAAGACTTCCTATCGGGGTCGCGTTGATTTCTGGGGCATCAATTCAAATTCCCATAATGGCCGAGATACGCACAAGGGAAACTAGCCACGGCGGTAAATCAGTAACCATATTCAAGGGAGATATCTCCTCTGATTACGTACCCAAAATACCGAAGATGCCTGCTATTCCAAAACAGTTGTCTAAACAAAATCAAAACAATGATAGTTTTACTGAAAAGGCAGATAATCTTCACAGGGTTGCAAATAGGCTTGGCTGGGTATCTACAAAAAATCCGGATGCGACGATAAAGTCATTGACCTTAGAAGCCGAGAAAATGAAAGAAAATGTCTACAAATATCTAGATTCTCTAGCTAGACTTGGAAAAAGTTTTTGTAAGAATGATAAACCAAATTGCAAACAATGCCCAATGAATCAAGGTTGCAAATATCACCTTTCTCATGGGAAAAAATAGGGATGAGATGTAAGGTTCGTATGAACAAAAATAGCGCCATTATTGCAAGTTTTGTTCTCATTTTGCTTATATTGAGCACATCTGGATGTATGGATTATTTCAATATCAGTGATGGCGGCGTAATCTATGAATCGCATCCTACAAAAATTCAATATAATATAAGATACGGGTATTGGATAAACTGTAGTGGTACTGGGGAATATGTAATAAATTATGATTGCGACGAGCCCGAAATCCTAATCGGAAAAGTATCACCACCAAAATTACTATACAACAAGGATAACAATGATACGACGTTGGCAAACAACACAGTTGTAAATTGGAATATAAGTGGAACAAACAATAGCAATTACAAACTTGGAATAGCTGCTAATGTTACGGTTGAAAGTTTTCTCATAACTGATCTAAGTGGTGACGAGGCGATAACGCTACAAGAAATTAAAACAAACTATCCAAGCATTTTTAATCAATATTGTCATGAACAATCAGCAAATGGCACAGTTTATATTGATCCAAATAATGTTGATATAAAATCAACCGCTCAGAATGTATCAAACCAAACAGCAAGCAATAATTCTTTTATTTTAGCAAAAGAACTTTTTATTTGGTTAAAACAAAATACAATCTATCTGATGCATACCGATAATAATAGTGTTCAACCTGCAGGTACGACCTATCAGCTGAAAACAGGTGATTGCGATGACCTTTCGTTTCTATACATATCCTTGTGTCGTTCACTAGGCATACCTGCACGATTCATTAGAGGATATCTACTCAAAGAAAAGAACGGTGTTCCTACCGCGGGACCTCATGCATGGGCTGAGGTATTTGTCGGTGGCGGCATAGGAAATAGTGGGTGGATACCAGTTGAATGTGCCTGTAACGCAAGCATCCAAACTGAGGTTCATCAGAATTTTGGTGTAGAAGACGCCGCGCATCTACGGCTTTTTGTCGATGATGGGAGTAACGAGTCCATGGAGGCAACGATTTCTGAACTAACAATATCTTGTGATCCTACCAAAATGAATATTCACAGGACATCTTTCGTAGAAATTTATAACTACATCGTCCTGGAATCAAAAGAGCTTACGGTAGACAAAAACGGCAATAGGGCATATGAATAATCTATTTTTAGATTTCTATAGAAGAATAATTATCCTTAGATATGGGTTTATTTGATGGTAAGCATTTAAATATTAAAAGTGTATACTGGCTTACTCTTTACCAGTAGGGTGAAACATGGGCAAAGGATTAAACGCAGCAAGAACAATCAAAAAAGGCAAGAAAAAACGTCGATGGAGTGATAGATATTACAAGAGACGAGTCCTCCATTTGAAAGAAAAAGCAGATCCTCTTGAGGGTGCACCTCAAGCTAGAGGTATCGTTATCGAGAAAGTAGGGATAGAGGCAAAACAGCCCAACTCTGCCATTAGAAAATGCGTAAAGGTTCAACTTATAAAAAACGGACGACAAATCACCGCGTTTGCCCCTGGTAACAACGCCATTAGTTTTATTGATGAGCATGATGAAGTAATTGTAGAAGGAATTGGCGGGAGAATGGGAAGAAGTTACGGAGATCTTCCTGGCGTACGATTCAAAGTGATAAAAGTCAACGATATATCCTTAAATGAAATGCTAAAAGGAAAAGTTGAGAAGGCAATGAGACGGTAGATATGACTGAGAAAAAGAAAGATAGCACCACAGAAAATAATTTTTTTCCTTTTTTGTCTAAATACGATATGAGTACTGTTAAAGTAGAAGATAGGGGACTTGCAAGATATATAAACATAAATGCTGAAAACATTTTCCTTGGCGGTATTTTTGCAAACAAAATGTTTGGCAAATCCAAGATGTCCATAGTAGAGCGTCTGATAAACAATTTGATGAGAACTGAAATGTACAATGGCAAGAAAACAAAGTCTTACAGGGTTGTAAAATCTGCTTTTGAAATTATTGATAAGAGAACTAAAACCAACCCCGTACAGGTTCTTGTAGATGCCCTTCAGAATGCTGCACCAAAAGAAGAAACGACCAGACTGCAATTTGGTGGGATATCAGTTCCCAAAGCAGTTGATGTAGCGCCACAGAGACGTTTGGATGTAGCTCTTCGAAATATCTGCCAGGGATCACTTAACGCCAGTCATAAAAACAAGAAGCGCATCGAGGTTTGTCTTGCAGAGGAGCTAATAAAAGCATCTAAAAATGATGTTTCCTCTTTTGCGGTTGCTAAGAAAAATGATGCAGAACGTATTGCTAAATCAGCGAGATAAACCTAGGATTTATAAAAACATGTTATAGGGATATTTTATGGGAAGACGAGAAGAGAATATCAAAAGAGCAAGGGACTTGATGAACAAACTGGATCAGGTTCGTAACATAGATATAGCCGCTCACATCGACCATGGAAAAACAACGTTTTCTGATAACTTACTTGCTGGTTGCGGTATGATGAGTGAGGAGCTAGCGGGCAAACAGTTAGTTTTAGATTATGACGAACAGGAGCAGGCTCGTGGAATTACCATTAACGCTGCGTCTGCATCAATGGTTCATACATTTGAAGACAAAGAATATCTCGTTAACCTAATTGATACCCCAGGTCACGTTGATTTTGGCGGTGACGTTACCCGTGCCATGCGTGCAGTTGATGGTTGTATCGTTTTGGTTTGTGCTGTTGAAGGTGCAATGCCTCAGACTGAAACAGTCGTACGACAGGCGCTTCGTGAGAAGGTTAAACCTGTTTTATTCATAAATAAAGTTGACCGGCTTATAAACGAATTGCGACTGACTCCGGAAGAAATGCAACAGCGTTTCATTAAGATAATTGCCAAGTTCAATGAGCTTATCGACAAAACGGTGCCTGAAGAATTCAGAGGAAAATGGAATGTAAAGGTAGAAGATGGCACTGTTGCTTTTGGTTCTGCTTTTTATAACTGGGCAATCTCGACACCGCACATGAAAAAATCTGGACTTACATTTAAAGATATTTACGAATATTGCAAAAATAATGACCAGAAAACACTGGCAAAAAAATCACCAATTCATGAAGTCGTACTGAACATGGTCGTTAGACATCTTCCTTCACCGGCAGTAGCACAAAGATACAGGATACCACACATATGGAAAGGCGATCTGAATAGTGAAATCGGAAAAAGCATGGTTGAGTGCAAAGAAAACGGTCCACTTGCTCTGATGATTACTAAGATTATTATCGACCCACACGCCGGAGAAGTCGCTGTGGGGCGTATGTACAGTGGAAAAATTGAGCGTGGAACTGAGGTTTATGTGGCAGGTATGCCCAAGGTTAACCGTGTTCAACAGGTAAATCTCATGGTTGGACCTGACAGAATCCCTGTCGATTTTGTAAGTGCTGGTAATATTGTTGCCGCAACTGGAATAAAAGATGCAATAGCAGGTAGTACTGTTACATCCGATCCAGAAGCAGAGCCTTTCGAGCGTATTGTACACATCTCAGAGCCCGTAGTCACTGTAGCCGTAGAAGCAAAAAGTACCAAAGAATTACCAAAGTTGATAGAAGTACTTCGTCTCATCTCAAAAGCTGATCCAAGTATACAAGTTGAAATCAACCAAGAGACTGGTGAGAACTTGATGTCTGGTATGGGTGAGTTGCATCTTGAGATTACAGAGTATAGAATAAGAAAAGAACACGGGGTCGATATTGTCTGTTCAGAGCCCATCGTGGTATATAGAGAATGCGTAGGAAAGAAGAGCCCACGTAAATTCGAGGGAAAATCACCAAACAAACACAACAGGTTCTACATCGAGGTAGAGCCATTGCCAGAAAACATTATTAAGGCAATCTACAACGGCGATATTCCTCAGAATGTTAAAAAATACAAGAAAGAATCTGCTAAAATTTTTCAGGATCTTGGATTGGATAAAGAAGTTGCAAAAGGCATCTTTGCTATACACGGTTTAAACCTAATCGCCGATGTGACGAAGGGAATTCAGCACCTCTTAGAAACGCGAGAACTTATTAGCGAGGCGTTCGATGAAGTCATGAAAAGCGGACCCACTGCATCAGAGCCCTGCCAGGGACTACTGGTAAGACTTGTTGATGCCAAATTGCATGAGGATGCCATACACCGTGGTCCGGCTCAAGTTATACCTGCAGTTAGAAACGCAATTTATGGTGCTATAACGATTTCTGACCCAATACTACTAGAACCCATGCAGAAAGTATTCATAAACACCCCACAGGAGCTTATGGGGGATGCATCTCGAGAATTGAACTCGCGAAGGGCAGTTGTAAGAGATATGACGACTGAAGGAGATATGGTAAACATCGATGCGAAGGCACCTGTTGCAGACATGTTTGGTTTTGCATCAGCAATACGCTCAGCCACCGGGGGAAGGGTGCTCTGGAATACAGAAAACATGGGATTTGAACCTTTACCTAAAAATCTACAGATTCAGGTTGTCAAACAGATAAGAGAGCGAAAAGGCTTGAAACCAGAGCCGTATCCAGCTGAATACTACATGGATTAAGCTTTTTAATTTTCTATATCGAAAAAATCATAAATAGTTATATAGAAAAACCATGTTACACGCCTAGAGGATGCCATGAGTAGAGGAATCATAGATATAGACAAGCAGTATGAACTTGAATACAGATATTATGAAAGAGATGCAAGTTACAAGTATTTTAACAGAAAATTCGAGATATATCTCATAGAGAAGAAAAGCCTTGGAAAAAATTACGTTCTGCACATGGATAACTGTGACACAAGCGAGGGAAGATGGGCTCCACATGTTCACAGGGCATCAGATGTAAGAAAAAAACTTTATTTTGGCGTTACAACACTTAATTGGCATGATATAAAGGATAGTTTCAGGGATTGTATAATTGGGGAAATAGGCGGAGAACACAAAAGTGGCGTAAAAAAAGCCATTGGCAAACTAGCAACTCCTAAATTATAAAAATAAGTCGACAGCAGCAAGCTGATTTTTTCAATACATTGCGGTTTAGTATTCTGTAACTTTGTATTTTCCGTGAACCGGCTCATAGATTTGTCCGTTACGTTTGAGCCTATCTAATGCCTCTTCCACTTTACCAGATTCAATTCCTTCTATCTCTGCCTCTCTAATAATGTCTCCTCTTGCAGCGTTACCATCTTTTGCTTCATTACACAGTTTCTGTATTACATCTATAAGCAGACGCATTCGCTCATGCTGACTGTGAGATATACCGGTTGCAATGATGTCAATGTCAAATTTACCTGTTTCTCTGTCCAAACCCACTCTACGCAGGTATTGATCTATGATTGAAATTGCTCTTTTTGCGTCGTCAACATTTGCCTCTTCACTAAGTCTAACCCTTGCGCTTGCCTCTGCAAGTCTCACAAAAGCTTCTAATTGTCTTGGAGTAAATGGTACTGAGTCTTCAGATGAACTTCTAAGATCCACATAGTAGTTTTTCAATATTTCCAACGCATCGTCATTTAGCACTGGGAAAATATTTCTCTTGGCATATGCCACATATTTACGGATAAATTCAGGTGCAAATATCGGCATAATGTTTTCCATCAAGCTATCTTGCTCTTTTTTGGTGTGCTTTGTCTTTTTAGATTTTGATATATTCTCGCTGACCTCTCCTGCTTTATGGGTACGCAGAATATGCGTAGCAAGATCTGTATCGACTTTTCTATTTGGTTTGTCGACAATGGAAAAAATCAGATCAAAACGAGAAAGCAGTGCAGGGGGCATATTAATTTGCTCATGCATGGGCATGAATTCATCAAAACGACCGAGCTTGGGGTTTGCTGCTGCAAGTATCGCACATCTAGCCTTAAGTGTTGCATTAATACCTGCTTTAGCAACAGATATTTCCTGCTGTTCCATTGCTTGATGCATCGAACTTCTATCAGTTTCTTCCATCTTGTCAATCTCATCAATACAAGCAATACCCATATCAGCCAAAACTAGTGCACCTGCTTCAAGTGTCCATCGACCTTCCCCAAATTCATCTCTTACGGCTGCAGCGGTAAGACCGGCTGCAGACGATGCCTTACCTGAGGCATAAATACTTCTGGGAGCCAGTTTAGACATATATGTAAGTAACTGTGATTTTGCAGTACCTGGATCACCCACGAGTAGCGCATGTATGTCTCCTCTTATGTAGGTTCCATCTGGCATTTTTTTAGATAAGCCGCCAAACAACTGTAGAACCAACGCCTCTTTTTCTACTCCCATTCCAAATATTGTTGGAGCCATACTCTGTTTCATTTTATCATATATCCCAGGATCTTTGCTTATCTTTATTATCTCTTTTTCATCCTCTTCGGTAACTTCTACCTCTTCAAACGCCAGCTCTTGTTGTTCTATACTATATGCATCCATGATTTTATCAAAAGACGTAAGACGGTAGATTCCTCGCCGTCGCGTAGCAGAGTGAAGAATGCCATTTACAATTACTCTATCACCTGGTGCGATCAACCCAACGAGATCATCTTCAAGGTAAGCGCTGATGCGTTCTGGTTGAGCACCACCGCGCAGCCCTTCAGGATTTTCTTGAACCTCTATTTTTTGAGAATCTATAAAACTTGAAAGATTAGTCATAAGTTTAAAAGAGGAAATCCTGCCGCATCCACCTTGATCTTCGTAGCATTCGGAAGGCTCTTTTAGAATGTCCTCTTCCTGTTCGATTTTTAAAACCGCACCACATTTTTGACATTGAAAAGCAGCAACCTGAAGTTTGGGACGAACTTCAGTTGCCTTCTTTACCAGCCCTTCCACTGCGGCATATTTTCCTAGATGATTTGCACGTATTTTTCTAATGAATATTTTATTGTTTTCAGGTATATCTTGTACCCTGAAATGGAGTTGCAGTTTGTTTTCAGCAGCCACATCAATACTTTTAAGGGCCTCTTCAGCGTTAAATATGGCCTTGTATGGTTGATTTATAATTAAATCTGATAGCTTAGGATCATACTTGTCAATATCCCAGTAGTTTACAAATAGGCTGCGTTTTTCAGGATAAGACAACGCAATAGTTTCAATGTCAGGTCTACTGTTTTCGTCGAAGAAGTTCGTCCATGTCGCTACTAAACTCTCATCCTTTAACAGTCGTACCGTATTAATTCCCCCATTATTTTAGAACGCGAAATACGCGCGTCCTTAATAAATTTTAGCGGGCGTAGAAGCACCGCAAATGGCTGCACGTGTCACCTATTGACTGCCCATATGCTTTCTTAACCCCGATAACCCTTTGAGCACCAGCAGTTTGCGGTAAGGTTGCTCACTTCCGTGCCTCGCCCAGTACCCGCAACTAAGACGTACATATGACCTTCCAGTCATATGTGGTCATCACCTCCGATCCCAGAGGACAAGGTTTCATCGTCAACAAATGGATCAACAGATGCCCGTTACATCGCTTCTTGGTTTCGACCCCAGCATGTCGGCGATTTCTGGTTACAGGGAACGCCTACCTCCCCGGTCTATTCCACGCCTTTCGCCAATTATTTTGATTCTACAATGATCTGCGTATGATTATCAGGAGATCTCTGAAGAACTGAATAAATATAAAAGCCAACGATACAGATATAAAAGCTATATCGCGAACTATGGAAAGCCAACCGTAAGAATTTTCGGAAGCGCTGTAGTTAAGGCAATCTATCACGAGTAAATATAAGAACAACGCGATTATGAAGAATAGGACTATATTAATGTAAAATGACCACCTATACCAGGTTTTTTTGCTTAATGTTTGAGCTATATTTTCCATCATGGTAGCAACTCCTCTCAACAAGTAATGCAATTGTAGAATGGATATATGAACATTATGCCTGAGGCATTATTAGAGAAAATCGCTTAATTTAGTAGTTTTAATCCTATCGCTCATGAACAAAGAATCTATGGACTTCTCAACCAGTTTTATCCGTTGGCGTGCGTAGGGTGGGAGATCATATCTTTCCGCAATCTCCTTTGAAATTTCTAGATATTTTTTAACAGATTTTTCGTGAACCGTGAGAGTAAGTTTTCCTTTGCAGGTTATACAAACACCTTGTAGTGGAATTCTGCGATATATTGTATTACACTGCGGACAACGAATCGACTGTTTACTGAAAGCCCTCAAGTTACCAAGTATGTCTGGTAAAAAGTGTCTCTCTATGACCTTATAGGCAACATCTGGTGTATCTACCGCCCGTATCTTTGCAGCAAGATTGAGCTGTGCATTCATCTTATCCATCATGGTCTTCAAAGTTTTGTAGGCAGATGCCTTGGGGCCAGAGGATATGTTATCTGTATCGTGAGTGAAACCAAACTGCTCATATTGCAATTCAGTTCCCAACCTTGAGGCAACCAAGCCCATAATAGACTCGAGTTCCTTGGGATTTTCATGTTTCAATGTGGCCTCATAAAATTCGAGTGGATACATGAAAAGCGTGTCAATATTATGTGCTTCCTTGTCAACCTCAGATGGATCGATACGTGTTGTGAGAATGAGAGGTAAATCCATCCTACCACCGCGTTTATCTGGAATATATGCATGGGAGAAATTCAGCAACGCGTCCATAAGAAGCATGAGACCATCTTCATCACCGTCGGCGTTTCGTCTTTTCGATGCATGATAAAACGGATGCGCAAAACAAACCTGGGAATCAGTGAAACCTATTATTCTTGCCAAGGCTCCAGCAGATGTATGAGGTGCTAAACCTACTACCAAATGACCTGTTAAATCCTCCAAATCTTTTATCTTATAAAAACGATCCAATTTGTAGAATTTGACAAGAAGATCATCAATAAATCTTGATACTTGCGCAAAATATTCTGCACAAAATTTTGAAATTATTAGGTCTTGAACTTTTAACTCACAGATTTGATCATCATACTCTAGAGGATTACCAAGATAATCTTTTGTGTAGCCTAATTTTTTCAATTTTTCTATTGAAACGTGGGTTTCTTTTGGTTTGAAATGTGTAAGGGGGGCATCTGTCATATCAAAACGTATGGTCCCATCCTTAAAAACCGATACATCATATTTTGCCCTTAGTATTCCTTTTTCCAAAGGTTCTGGCGTTTTATGTTTTGAGATCGTGCCAACAACACCTTTTATTGTTTCTGGAAGATCTCGCTCTTTGATGTTTTTCTGTGCGATTTTAAGCTCCTCTGCAACGTTTATTTGTTGAAGTTCGATTTTGCCATTTTTTGCTTCTGTATGCCCGCCACATGTACAAGATATTTTATGCGTTTTCTTATTGCAATTTGGGCATATTCGAACTCCTGCTTCAACCTCAATCGTGTTGTTTTCTGCAGCAGTTCTAACTAAACGTTGATTTCCGCCGTAGTTACCAAGTGGGAATAAAACATGTGGTGGCGGTCTCATTTTTCTTGGAGAGGCTTTTTCAGGTCGTCCCATTCGTGTTCCAATGCGATAGGGCGCACGCTCTCTAATTATGATTCCAGAAAGTTTTGAAACTAAAGAAACAACGTTTTCGTCTTCTTTTACATTTTTAAGTATTTCAGATCTGTCTGTTTCAACGATGCTTTTGTCTTTAATATCCAAACCGCAACATCTGATGAGAGGATAGGAATATCTGTCTAAGATAAACGTTCCTTCTCTCTGTTTGTGAAGTGCACCAAGTTCCGTTAGAATTCTTTTAATTTCTGAATCTTTTGGTAAAATCAATGAAAGATCTTCATTTATTTTCCCTTGTTCTTTAACAAATTTTGAGAGTGCGACTAAATCATTAGAAGTTATATCGTGCCAAAAAAGATTATAGAATGGATGCAATGGGACATTGTATTTTTTTGATATTTTGAAAGCGTCTATAACTGAGGGTTGCTGAAGATTGATTTCTCCACCAAAATCTTCATTAATTTTTTCCTTTGTTTTTTCATCTGCCTCTTTGATGCATGCAAACAAGTATTCTTTTGGTAAACACTTAATCGATTTTTGTAAATCTTGAATCCACCATTCATATACATAGCTTGAATTAGGTAGTAACGCATTGTTTTCAAGAAATTCACCAAATGGGATAAGTATTTCACCAAGATCGATTATTTTTTGTACATCGTATTTTTTTGTGTCCTCTGAATCATTAACCTGAGTTAAATCACCGTTCTGCAAAAGGACAATTGGGCCTTCTATCTCGCTACACGGAGTTCCTATGGTTCCCTTTCCGGGTCGTTCTGTTTTAAGTTGTGTACCAACAGCAATAAAACCATCCAATAAATGCATAGAAGCAGGACTTATTGCAGTAGATGCAAGCCCTGCGGTGCGAGCTCTGCCGTAACGTAAACGAAAGCCTCCTTTTCGCGATGGGTGTGAAAAAACAGGCCTACCAGCAATAACTTCACCAATGTATTTGGAAGATGGCAATATCGCAGGGATGCCCTCTTTGTTTTTATCATCAGTATTTTCTTTATTGACAAAAATATCTAAAAATTCCCATCCTTTAAGTTTTAGTTTTTTAACATGTTTTATTATTTTTGGTGCTTTTAAACAAAGACCCTCAGCTATAACTAGACATGCACCGCCCCTGAGACGATTTGTTTCTACTCTTGGTAGGTCTCTGTATCCTGTTACCTCTTCATCCTCAGTTCCTTCTCCGTTTATGCAGATTGGACAACCAGCAACTATCTTTTCTATTTCGTCGACCGATGGAAGATACTGAAGGTGTTGAACTCTTTTGTACAATGGAATTTCTTCTTTGTATCGTTCTATTTCGCCAGATGTTGGTTTGTATCTGTCTATTCCCAGTTCTCGTCTCACAATATCTGCAATTAAAACACTCATTGCCTGACCAGTTCCACCTGCGCTTCTGATTGGCCCTGAAAAATAGAGGTCAACATAGTTTGAACCGTCCTTGTTTGCTCCTAGTTTTATTTCAGCTATTCCTTCGAGAGGTGCCACAAGAACGCCCTCAGTAAGTATGGCTAAACCAGTTCTGATAGCCTGATCTATTGCATCTTCTACTCTATTGAATTTGTAGGTTTTACCCGCGGCTATTTCTCGAGCAATTTCTAAAGAAACAAGTTCTCTATTGGCCAATTTTTTTGTAGAATTTCGAATTTTTGGAGCTATACCTTTTGGTCCAACTAGTTGTTCCACTCGTGCAGCTAAATCTAGAGCTTGTGGTATTTCAACTTTGAGTTCTGGATCGAGCCCTTTTTTACGTGCTTCTGTTGCAATTGCATAGCATATTTCAATATCTTTCTGTAAGCCGTTAAAATATTCCTGCATGTTTGGGCTAAATGCAACATTGATGGATTGGTCCCCACCCATAATATCCAGCTCTAAAAAGTTTGACAAATTTTGATAATACAAACTAGTAGTTTAAAGTTTTGTATTTTACAAAAATTTTGTACAAAAAAACAAATTGGTTTTTACACTTATTTTCATTTCAAACATAAATAAAAAAAGGAAAAAAAGAGAATAAATGTTAGTTATTAATTTTCAATCGTTTGTTATAGTACGACTTTAACAATTGCATCTGGTCCTGGTGGTGCTGTCTCTGTTTCTGTATGGTCTTCATATTGTACGTTTCTTATTGAGTAGAACTGATAATAACCAGACCCACTAGCATTCGAAGCATTGAATCCCCAACTCCATCCGTCAGAACCGTCTGTATCAGTCCCATATAACGTCCAGTCACCCCAATAAATGTCATCAGTTGAATTGCGGTAGTACAAATCTAATGACATGATTCCTTCTGATTCTTCTTTTGTGTTACCAGTAACAGTAAAATTAGATGATTGGTTATATGGGTAAATATCGCTTACTTGTGATGCTCCATAAACTGGCGGAAAATCATTATCAGGGACCTTCCCTGCCCATGCTGCCTCTCTTCGAACGATACACCAATTATAAGTATAATCAACTTTAGTCATGTCAGTCCAGTGGTAAAGTGAATCAAAAAGATTATTTTCAGAAGTGTCTTTTGCCTCTTCAATATGACCGCCCCACCAGACACGATCCTCAGGATGACCACCGCATAATATAATTCTCCCCTGATTATCGTTAGGATAGGTTTCCATGGTCATAAATGATTTATTGGCACGATTTGTTTCAATTATTTTATCTGTCATCTCCCAGTCGGTAGCTTTGAAAGGCGTAAAGTAAAATTTATCAAAGATGGTTCCACCCATCTTCATCGATCTAAAGAAACCCTTAAGAAAACCGGAGAGACGACCGGTGTATTTCCATGCATGTATCTGCGTAGATTTATTATCTGATATTTCCTCGCTGGGATAGTATGCTATAACATTCACGTTTTTACTTTGATCGGGTAATGCAAAAGCTGGTCCAGCACACCACATTATTCGCCGTGTATCTCCACATATGCCATTAAAAATAGGATTATTCTTATCAATAACAACATCTAAACAACAGCCACCAAACCAAGCGCTCTCATTGTTTTCATCCCAGCCAGAGAACTGTACATAAGCATTTTGCCCTATATTTTCAGGATGACCTGATAGCTGGGCAAGAAACATCCAACCACCTTTCATATATGATTTCACTTGAGAGATATGCATGGACGCCGCATCTATCTGTTTTTCATAAAGTGTCTCAGGTCGGTTACTTAACCCTGATGACATAAAAAGTGAACCTGAACAATGACCAAAGTATCCGCCTCCTTCTTTAACAAAATCAGCTATTTTATTTTTCCAAATAATATTTTTTATACTAGGTTTAGAAAGCCTCATCATCAATAGCGATGCCTCCATATAAGGTATTGTAAATACATCGTAATTCCTTGTGTTTAACTCCCCTTTAAAAATACCTTTATCATCTATTTTAGTTGCTGTAAATTTATAGATTTTGTTACCTACTCGCCATTGATAACCATCTAACATGTCAAAATAGGTTTGGATGTCTGAGCCATATGTATCTCCCATTGAATAGATGGCTACTCGTATCTCTTTAGTATCATCAGTTGCAGTTTTTCCTATGCCGTTGTTATTGTTTGATTTAGCTACTGAGAGAAAAGTACTGCCTATCATCATAAGCATAATTCCAATTGCAAGGATTTTAAATTTCATAGTTTCACCTTATATCACTATTTATATTTTATATTGTGAATTTAATTGTATATAAACTTTATGGGAAAAGTATCCTACAAAAAAGTCAGGTTTTTAATGACCTGAACTTGAAAAACTAAAAATCAAGCTAATTTCCTACTGAAATCCATCATAGTCACATTTCCGACTTTGAGATCAACTATAGGAAGTTTTGCCGAATCTGGAATGAAATTCAACATTTTTTGGTAAGACGTTTGTGCTTGCCAACTTGAAGCGTTGATGAGAGTTACTCCACGGTAATCACCGATTGCAGCCACATGAACGTGACCTGTTACAAAAATATCAGGCACTCTGTCAATTATCATGTAGTCAGAATGCTCTGGGGCAAGAGGAGTGTACCCTCCATAGGTTGGAGCAAGATGATGTTTTCTGAGCATAATTTTCATTGTCTCCAGAGGTTCATTATACTTTAGAGATTGTATATTTGTCGCAAAATCAAGAAGACTCTGCCCATGATACGACAATACCTCCACGCCGTGCAAAGAGAAATAACAAGGGTTACCAACGAACGTGATATCCTTTCCCGAAAATAGGTTCTGTATCTCTTTTTCAAATGCTGGCTGTGGCTCTGCTGGTCTAACAGCATCGTGATTTCCGGGTTGAATGATAATGGATATATAATCTGGAATTAGTTTAAATTGTTCAGCTAATGCCTCATACTGCCTATACACATCGGTTATGGAGAGTTCTTTTTCTTGATTGGGGTAAATACCTATCCCATCTACAACATCTCCAGGTACGACCAAATACTTTATTCTGCCAGCAACATCTTTCTGCCGGGAGTTTCCAAGTTCTCCATTTATCCATCTCAGAAATGACTGCCACTCGTTTTCCATAAACATCTTACTACCAATGTGAATATCAGATAGAAACGCAGCAAAGACGGGTACTTCAGATTTGTGTCTCTCATGTTGCATGCTTATATCTGGAAAAACAATGCTGTGTATAATTATCAAATCCCCGTTTTTACTGAGTTGACCTTTTATTCCTATTATTTCGTCAAATACAACCTCGTTTGCCATCTGAACAGTTTCGTGATTACTTTTTAAAGCAATGCAGGTTGCGACATCGGTTTCATCTTCAAGCTCTATTAGTCTATGACCGTTTACTGTTGTTCTTACGTCTTTAACTATTCCAATCATTTGTATCTCTTTTACATTGCTTTTCTTGACACGATTAATAGGCATGACATTTACCATTTCTCGCCTTTGATTTTGCAGTATTTTGCGTAAAACGTTGTATCTATTGACAAACAATTTTGTAAAGTCCTTTACAGTACCTTCGCATGTGCTGTTGCCAGTTACGTCCTTAATTATCTGGATTTCAGATTCGTACTCCTTGGCTTTTGGTTTCCATCCCTTTACTTGCTTGATTTCAATCAGCTTAGGCATCGCAGTTTCTTCTTCAGGCTCTTCGTCTGACTCTACCAAATCGTCTTTGTCGGCATCATCTTCTAAATCGTTTTCTTCCGATGGTGGCCTATGCCGCATTTCGCCGCCGTACATGTTTGAGAGAACTTTCTTTTGCACCTCTTTTTCTACTGAATCTGAAACAGATAGTTTTGGTATCTCTTCGATTTTTGTTGATTGTTGTTCTAGCTCTATACTTTTTATCTGATCTGCAGTTAAAACGAGGGGGTACTCTTTGAGATTTTTAATGATAAAAGACGTAAATTCCTCTGGTTTCTCCTTGGACATTATATAATTTAGTGCATCTGGCTGGACGAATGTGCCATGTTCTGAGAACGACTTAAGGATCGCTTTCATTTCCCTCTATCCCACAAAAAACTGTACTATTTCTAAAATGTATGTCATAATGGGTTTTTAGAATTGCGGTCAAAAAGGTAATTTTTGTCTTAAATGAATACTTTTAACCAACGCAGTATATAAAATTTCCTGTAAAACTTGTGTTTTATGGGCTAAAAGAAGAAGGGGCTTACAAAGATTTTATATGTTGTAATTAAAGGTGCATTTTCTACTTATTTTTCGAAAAGAATATAAAATAGGATAAACTAACATTAGATTGGAGCCATAAATAAGGGAAAAAGCCATATGATAAGCGTAAGAATCTACAAACAGGGAAGAGACGTCCTCATCGGTGCGTGTGACGAAAAGCTCATTGGTAAAAAGTTCAGTGAAGGAAAGTTCCAAATAGAAGTCAAAAAGGAATTCTATGATGGAGAGCGCATTAACAAAGAAAAACTAAAAAGATACTTGGAAAACGCCACCATTGCAAACCTTGTTGGTGAAGAAGCAGTAAGATGCGCCATAGAAATAGGGTTGGTAGACCCCAGCTGTATAATTAAAATAAAAGGCGTACCACATGCTCAGATTGTAAAAATGCTGTAGGCTCTTTCCTATAGTTTTTTACTTCATTGCCGATTTTCTAATCATTTCGTGTCTTTTGACGACTCTTTCTATGGCTTCGCTGTCACCTAAACCCGCTATGCATGATTTTCCATCTACCATTTTTGCTTCCGCTGGTACTTTCATCACTGTGAATGGTACTTCCTGGTCTTCTAAATTAAAAGTTGGTGTTCTTGGTTCTGAAAATACACGAAAGAATAAAGGTCTTTTTTTAGTCTCAATTCCAGTTGTTTCATGTGTTGTAATTAATTTGTCTACTGCCTCATTTATTGATATCTCGATTGACATATTCCCACCCAATTATCTGAAACAGCTATATGCTTTTAATTTTTATGATTAAGTGATATTGCCATTGCATTGATATAATAAAGCAAAAAAAATTGACATCATAGGTGAAGATTAAACAGAATTTTTTATTTTCTCGATCGTATTAAGGATTCTTTTATAATGACTACCCATCCAATAGAATTTATCACATTTTGAGCAAAACCAGAATTTTTCATTATTTTCAAAGATCTTCGTAGGTACCTTTCCTTTAACTTCGCTTTTTTCAATTTCATCTAAAATTGTGTTGCAAACAGAACATCTAGACAAAATAGCTTTTTGATCGATATCTACATTCTTTAAAACAAGATTTAGTTGTTCATCAAGATCGGTTGTATTTATCTCAATTACAGATAATTTTTCTTTTTTTCCTCTTGCAATTAATTGTTTATCCCTCGTAATAATAACTCGGTCTTCTTTTTTTGCAACCTGCAAAAGTTCTTCATCTTCCATTTCCGAATTTGCATAAAATGTGTCAAAACCAAAAAGACGAAGCCATTTCGCAAGTGTACCTAACATCTGATCGCAAAGGGCTTTCATTTTTTCATTTTATAATGAATCAATATTCCTGCACCCATCGTAGTTACATCGATGATTTCAAGGGACAAAAGATCTCCAACGCCTCCTATTCCATCACCATCTGCAAGAGTAGGAGTGTTTTTGCCACCAATAATCATCGGACCAACGTAAACGTACAAATCATCCACAAGTTTCTGTTTCAAAAAATTCCAAATGACTGTACTTCCGCCTTCCACCATCAATTTTTTAATTCCGCGTCCGCAAAGCATTTCTAAAAATTTTTTTAAATCTATAAATCCGTTTTCATCGGTCTGGCACTGAATCATTTCTACATTGCTTCCAAATTTTTTATCACATTTTTTACCGACAATAATCATTGTTTTGGCGGAATTGTCTACTGCAAGAGAGTTTTCTGGAGTTTTACAATTAGCATCTAATATTATTCGTATTGGTTGACGCGGTTGTTTTACATATTTTTCTTTGACAGTCAACTTTGGGTCATCTGATAAAATAGTATTTACGCCAACAAGAACTGCATCGCATTCATTGCGCAGGTTATACATTCTTTCAATGTCCTCTTCTGACGAAATCCTCAATTGTTTTCTAGTAGGAAGTGCTATTTTACCATCTGCAGACATTGCACAATTTACAATTACGTGAGGTTTTTTCATAGGTTCACTTTTTTGGGTAAAGAGGACAGTCTTTTTTGTTTTCAGAGCAAATATTTTTTGTTCTACAAGAAGGACCAGCGTTCTTGAAAATAGTTGGTGAAACTTTTTTTACTTCCTGCAGCATCTTGTTTGCTAGAGCTCTTATCTCCCATTGAGCATGAAGACAACAACGCAGTTCAAAAAAATTCAGTAACGACCTAGCATTCATTGTCACCATAATGTTTGTGCATGTGGCGTTGGGCAATACATATCTCGAATCTTCTGCAGGTATGCCAAGCTCCAGGAGTTTGTTATATTCTTTCCAAATGGTATCCATTGTTTCTTCGTAGGCTTTTTTCATCTCTCTATTTTTTTCTATACTTGGTGGAATAACGTAGTTTGGTTCTTTCAGGTTGACGTACCGTTGGCTCTGTTGGGAATAGCTGGCTATTCTATGTCTTACTAGTTGATGTGTGAGCGAACGGCTGACATCACTTATCGCGAAGGTGAAACAAGCATGTTCTATCACGCTTGTATGACCGAGTTTCATAACCTGTTCAAGCACTGTCGTTAGTTCTTTTTCCGGGGTTTTACCAAGGTCTTGGGGTTTTGTTTTACTGTGAGTTAATTTTGCAGCCATGGCAGGTATTTTTTCTGGATATGGCGTGAAGCCTATGAGTTTAACATTCATCTAAATCTTAAGTCTCCATAAACCCATATAACGGTTTATTCTTATTATTTTTGAGGTAGAACATGACTTTTTTAATAAATATCTTATCTTTTTTTAATGCAATCAACATTAACCATAATAACTATCTTAAAGTATTTCATTATTCAACAAAAAGAGATTAAAACATGCAAAAATCCAATAATTCAGAAAAATTTGTTGCGTTGATGTTTCTACTTGTTCCAACAATATTCGTCATACTTGGACTCCTATTATTTCCATATAATCCGTTAGATACAGTAAAAATAGTGGAAATGACAATGTTCGTACCACTTTTCAGTAGTTTGGTTTTGCTCGGAATCGGTTTTTTTCTAAAAAAAGATAAAATTTCAAATAAGTTAAAGATGGCTGGATGGATAATTTTCGCCTTCTACTGGTCAACACGAACAAATTCCCTATATTTTAGTGAAGGCGGAGATTTTGCTAACGCGTTTCTTTGCATTGCTGGAGTTTATGTTCTCTTCTACATAGCTTATCATGAATGGTTATCACTAATAAGAAATGAAAACGTAGAATGTCTGAATTGGATTGCTGGAGCGTCATGCATAGCGGGATTCGTGTATTTTGGTATAGAAAATACACCTTTAGCATCATGGTTGATCGAGATAGTAGCTGCTCAAAGTGGCGGATTACTTAATTTATTTACTGGAAATGTAGATGTATATCGATCAATTATCTTTTACAAAGGATCGTATATTGTTAACATAATATTTGCGTGTACTGCCATACAATCCATGGTTCTTTTTGTTGGAATGATATTTCCGCTAAAGAAGATCGATAAAAAAAGAAGAGCCTACGGGCTACTTGTAACGGTGGTGCCAATATATTTTTTAAATCTTATAAGGAACGCACTTGTTGCTGGCCTCATGATAAATGGCGTCGATTTTAATATGGCTCACAATGTAATAGGAAAAGGTGGAAGTCTATTGGCATTAGTACTATTATTGCTTATCGTTATCAAAATCCTACCGGAACTCTTTGATGAAATAATAAAACTAATAGACATATACAAAAGAGATGGACCAATAGAAAGATTCTTTAAAAAATACTTTGGGAGAAAGAAAGCAGCATGAAGTTTGCTCAAGGCTCCCTGTCATGGATTTTAACTCCTTTTTTTATGGGCGTTTTTTTTGTGATTTTATCTTTAATTTTTAAAGAATTGCTAGGTAGCATTTTTTTGTTTATTTCATTCATATTGTTTTTAATGACGATTCTTTTCCTTGTTTTCTTTAGAGATCCCGAGAGAAATATCGGGAATGGAATTGTCGCCCCAGCCGATGGCAAAATAAGGGAAATCAGTAAAATTACGGATAATGATATTGGAGATTGCACAAAGATATCTACATTTATGAATTTGCATAACGTCCATGTAAACCGCATGCCTTTTGATGGAATTATAAAAGATGTTGTTCACATAGATGGTGCTCACCTTCCAGCTTTTAAAAAAGAGTCAGAAAGAAATGAGCGAGTAATAATTACAGCAAATACAGATATTGGGTTGATAAAAATTATACAAATAGCAGGAACCCTAGCGCGTCGTATAGTGCCCTATACAAAAAGGGGAGACGATCTTAAAAAAGGAGATAAAATAGGTTTGATACGACTTGGTTCTCGTGTAGATATTTATTTACCAACTAAAAAGATTAAGCATATAACTGTTAAAATTAATGACATAGTAAAAGCAGGGGCAGATACAATTGCAGAAATCAATGATTAAACTCTTATCCATTGCCGATGTCGTAACACTAACTAACGTCACTTTTGGTTTTATGGCTATAATTATGGCTTTTTTAAATGAGATCCGTTTTTCTTTTTCATTTATTCTTTTAGCATTGCTGACGGATGGTCTGGACGGTGTTGTAGCTAGAAGAACAAGAAAAGGTGAACTAGGAGAGTATTTTGAGGCAATGGCCGATATGACTTCGTTAGGTATTGCTCCAGCAATTTTTGTTTATGTTACATATCACGATGCTGTTTCATGTTGTATTTATCGTCATAGTATTCTCATCATTGTCCTCATTTTATTTTTATCGATGAGTGTTATCAGACTTGCTTCTTTTCATATAATGAAAGATAAAAACTTCTTTGTCGGTCTTCCTGCTTCAGCAAGTACTATAATAATACTAACTTTAGCGTTTTTCGAGATTGAGTTTTTATACATTCTACCAGTAATTGTTATTGTTTCACTTGTGATGTTATCAAATGTGCGTTTTCCCAAGCCAGAATTTAAAATGGATGCAATGGCGGCGATACTGATTATTTTGACATTGACTATTGAAAAAAACTATGGTAATGTTGCTCCTTTGATTCTTCTATCAATGATTATGGTATATGTCATAGCCGGACCGATTTATCTGTGGAAAACAAAAAAAAGTGCATGAAGCAGGGGCATCTGCGCGTATTTTATGCAATAATTTTGTCAAAAAATGGTCATAACAACATTTCTAAACGAAAAATGTATTACATACTGCTATTATGGACGATATACCAAAGATTGGCATTACTGGAATGCCTAGTGTCGGAAAAACACGGACACTTGTCAAAATCATAGAATTTCTTGAAGAAAATGGATACAAAGTAGAAGGAATGATTACAGAGCCTATCATCGAGAAGAAGAAGCGCGTTGGTTTCTATGTTGTAGACTGGCAGACTAAAGATAAAGACGTTTTCGCTCATGTTGATATAGATTCCAAGGAAAAAGTCGGCAAATATGGAGTAAACGTAGTAGCCTTGGAAAAAGTTGGCATACCTGCGATTGAAAAGGCGATTACTGATCCAGAGATTAAAATCATAGTGATAGACGAGATAGGAAAAATGGAGATGATGTCAGAGCGCTTTTGCGAAGTAGTCATTGAGGCCATGGATTCTGATAAACCCATAATTGTTACATTGCACAAAAAATCAAGAAGTCCACTTTTACAAGATGTACGAAGACGTGATGACATAAGAATATTGGAAGTTACACCAGTTAATAGAAATCTACTTCCATACAAAATACAGAAGATAATGGAAGAGAAACTACCACCCCTTTTTTAATATGAAAGAAATTCAAAAAGTTGAATCTATAACCGAAGGAAAGACCAGCGTTTTAGTTCTTAAAAAAAAGGTTTCCAAGAAAGGCCCTGGCTCTAAAGAAAAAGGACCATTTTACAATCCTGCCATGGAGCTGAATAGAGACCTTTCTGTTCTAGTGATTCAATGGCTAGTCAATTGCAGTAAAAAACATGTGAAGTTACTGGATGGTCTTGCAGCTTCCGGAATTCGTGGGATAAGACTTGCAAATGAAGTTGAGGGAGATTTTGATGTTAAAATTAATGATTGGGACGAAGAGGCATATGCTCTTATTAAAAAGAATTTGGAGGGCTGCAAACTAGAAAATGCAGTTGCATCCAACAAAAATTTAAGTACCGTTCTTTCTGAAAATTGTTATCATTATATAGACATCGATCCCTTTGGTTCCCCTGCCTATTTTATAGATTCTGCATTAAGAAGCATATACAATGATGGGATTATAGCCTGTACTGCAACAGATACTGCAACGCTGTGTGGCGTGTACCCAAAAGTATGTTTGCGGCGATATGGTGCTCGGTCTTTTCATTCGCCTGTTATGCATGAAACGGGATTACGAATATTACTTGGTTTTATCTGCAGAGAGGCAGGTAAATATGACAAGGGAATCGAACCACTACTATGTCATGCAAGTGACCATTATTTTAGAGTCTACGTTAGAATAAAAAACGGCATAAAACGTGCTGATGAATCTGTTGGTGAGTTAAAATTTGTTGGTTCAAACAAACTAAGTCTTTCTAAAAATGGTTCTAGTATCGATGTTGGTCCTCTTTGGATAGGAAAGTTGCAAAATAAAAATGTAGTGCAAGAGTTGAGAACAATTCTTTTTGAAAAAAAGATTAATACAAAACATGAACTCTGGAAATTGTTGTCGCTACTGGAAGATGAAGCTGATGCTCCAGCTTTTTTTTATACGGTTGATAGCATTGCATCATCGTTGAAACGTTCTCTTCCCAAAATGAAAACTATTTTTGAAAAACTTCAGAGTCGAGGTTATGGTGTGGTGCGGACTCATTTTAGTCCCACTGGTTTTAGAACCAATGCTTCGATAGATGAAATAAAAAAGGTGTTCAGATAGAGAGAAAATCAGAGTCAATAAAAATGGAAAAAATCAAAAACAGTTCATGGCATACGATAATTGATATTAGAATGGGGGACTGCAAAACTACCTGCCACAAATAAAGAGTAGAGATAGGTGATTATTGGAATGTGATCCCATGGGTAAAAAACTTAGAGTTGGCGTTTTGGCATCGGGACGAGGAACAGACTTACAAAGCATCATTGACGCCTCGGAATGCAAAATGATTGATGCAGAGGTTGTTGCAGTAATAAGTGACAACGAAGATTCCTACGCCTTGAGAAGAGCTGAACAGCACAACATAGAAGCTTTTTTTGTCTCTACCAAAGGAAAAACTAAAGCAGAGTATGAAAAAGAAATCGACGATATTCTTGAAAATAGAAAAGTCGAACTTGTTGTTGGTGCAGGATATATGAAGATACTCTCTTCATCATTTGTTAAGAAATGGTATGGAAAACTCATCAATATCCATCCTGCGCTCCTTCCATCTTTCAAAGGACCTAACGGGCAGCAAGATGCGTTGGATTACGGTGCTAAAATATCTGGTTGTACTACTCACTTTATGGATGAACATATGGATCACGGCCCTATCATCTTGCAGGCTGCAGTAAAAGTCCATCCTGACGATGACCGAGATAAGTTAGCAGAACGTATTCTTGAAGTTGAACATCAGGTATTACCAAGAACCATACAACTTTTTGCCGAAGGCAGATTAAAAATCGTAGGGAGGATTGTAAAAATTACAACAGGGGATTCGTGGAAGAAAAAGTATAAAACAATATCTGACGTGCTCTATTCTGAAGGTTATTAGCTGCGGTAAACTATGAAGTTTGAAGAATCTTTGAGTTGGCTTTATGGTTTTGAGAAGTTTGGTATAAAGCTTGGTTTAGAGAGAATTAGTCATATTGCTGAGAAACTAGGTAACCCTCAGAATAACTACAAGATTATTCACGTTGCTGGTACAAATGGAAAAGGTTCTGTTTGTAAATTTTTAGCATCTATTTTAGCCAGTGGTGGATACAAGGTTGGTATTTATTTATCTCCTCATTTACAACGTTTTTCTGAACGTATAGTTGTGGATAACAAAGAGATTTCTGATGATGAGTTTGTTTCACTTGTGGATAAGATTAAACCAATTGCAGATGAAATGATTAAGAACGATAGTACTCCAACGTTTTTTGAAATTGTTACCGCGATTGCATTTCAATATTTCAGTGATAAAGGTGTTGATTTTGCGGTAATTGAAGTAGGACTTGGCGGTAAGTATGACGCAACAAACATTGTCAGTCCAATGGTAAGTGTGATAACAAACATTTCACTGGAGCATACCGATATTCTTGGAAAAACAATCAAAGATATAGCATTGCAGAAAGCAGGAATTGTAAAAGATGATGTTGCTGTAGTTACTGCTACAAAGGGGAATGCTCTAAAAGTTATCAAAAATGTTGCAAAAGAAAGAAATGCTACTGTTTATGCCATAGATGAAAAAAGGTGGAAAAGAATATATTACGATACGGAAGGACAGAAATTTGTTATCAAAGGGGATTTGACAGATTATTCTGTTAAAACATCTATGTTGGGAAAACATCAAGGGGAGAATATTGCTCTTGCGATAGCTTCGATAGAAAATCTTCAAATGAATGGTGTTTACATTCCTGAAACAAGTATTACAGATGGCGTTGCTAAAGCGGCGAATCCTGGAAGGTTGGAAATAGTAAAACATGAACCTCTTGTTTTGTTGGATGGAGCACATAACCCAGATGGCATGCGAACATTGAGGGCGACATTGAATGAAGATTTTGATTATGATGAATTAATTCTAGTTTTAGGAATTCTATCTGATAAAGATATTCCTTCCATGTTATCGATTATTACCCCTACTGCAGATACTATTGTTGTAACAAAGTCTCATAATAGTCGAGCTTGTGAACCATCTAAACTTAAAGAGATGATAGAAAAATCTGGTTATAAGAAGAAAGTTATTGTAAAAAATCAAATTCCCGGTGCAATAAAACATGCAGAATCAATTGCAAAAAAGAAAGACCTTATTTGTATAACTGGTTCTCTTTTTACAGTTGGAGAGACAAGAGAGTATCTTGTGAAAAATACCTGAAAACGTTAATTTTTTTACGCTGATTTTTAACTCCAGGGGTTCAAATCCCTTCCCCTGCACTTATTTCATTTCTCCAAAAATGTTAATAAGATGGAAAATATTACAATGAATATATGGGAAAAGTAACGGTATGGACGGGATTTGCCATAGCAAGTTTGTTATGGATTCCAATATATCTTGTTGTTGGGTTTTTGGTTATGTACTTTGGTTGGGATAAAACTGTTCATCCTTTAATCTGGTTTCCGATATCGGCAGTTATTGTTTTTGCAATTGCCATTCCATATCTGAGGTATATTGACAAAAAATCTCAATAGTTTTCTATTCTGTAATAGGATATTTACGAAAACGAAAAAAGTAGTCTTTTTGCCTGCAAATATTTGATATAGAAAAACTGCATTCTATTTTTGTGACAAACTCCAATCCTCGCATCATCGATGTGAAGACACTTGATGACGCAAAAAAAGAAATACAGAAGATAGGTAGTGACCCAAAAAGTATTGAAATCATGGCACCTAAAGCCATTTCCAAGGTTATTAAACTCGAAAACGTACTACTTCAGGATGCTATTATAATTAAACAAGACATGCTCTCACTTGGTGGGGAAGTCGCGGTACCAAAGAATACGTTTGAGTTGCACGACAAAACAGGTGACATACTAGTCATGGGTACCATCAAGCAGTTACACGAACTTGTTGACAAACTGGATAGACATTACACCCGGTTGAAGAATATCGCAAAGGAGTTAGCAGTATTGTTAAGGAGCATCAAATGAGCGCGTTAAAAATCGGTGATAAAACATTTGAACTTGGCAAACGAACTCTGGTCATGGGCATTTTGAATGTTACGCCTGATTCGTTTTCAGACGGCGGGAGTTATTTTTCACTAGAGCGAGCTGTAGACCATGCTATTTTTATGGAAAAAAATGGTGCAGACATCATCGACATTGGTGGCGAGTCTTCACGACCCGGTGCTTTAGCAGTCACCCTTGAAAAAGAGCTGAATCGTGTTATTCCGGTGATAGAGCAATTAGTTGGAACGCTACATATTCCTATTTCTATTGACACCTATAAATCAGAAGTTGCAAAGAAAGCATTGAAATTAGGCGTTGGCCTGGTTAATGACATTAGTGCTCTGCAGGGAGATAAACTACTTGCCAATGTCGTTGCAAAGTACGATGTTCCCATTTGTCTTATGCATATGAAAGGAAACCCCAAAGATATGCAGATTAGCCCAGAGTATGATGATGTTTTCATGGAAATACACAATTTTTTGAAAGAAAGGGCAGAATTTGCCATTTTTAACGGAATAAAAAAGGAGAACATACTTGTCGATCCAGGTCTTGGTTTTGGGAAGCAAACAGGCCGTGGTGTTGAAGATAATTGTGAGATTTTAAGTCGCCTTTCTGAGTTAAAAACTCTTGGTTTTCCAATTGTAGTTGGTGCATCTCGAAAGACGTTCATCAGTAATGTTTGTGGTGGTGACAAACCATTGCCGATTCATGAGAGGTTGGAAGGAAGTCTTGCAGCAGCATGTCTTGCCGTTGCCAATGGTGCCGATATTGTTCGTGTCCATGACGTAAAAGAAACACGTCGGTGCATTGATCTCGTTGACCGTGTTGTTAGATAGAATCAATTCCAATTATGATTAGGGTTTCTGGGAACAAAAATCCAAAAGAGAATATACATCAGAATTCCCAATCCCGGTGGAAAAAATACAATAATTACCCAGAGTATACGAATTAAAGTAGGGTCCATTTTGAAGTATTCCGAAACACCTCCACAAACACCCCCTAGAATTCTATTTTTTCCAGATCTGTAAAGCCGTCTATATTCTCCGGATTCTGAGGTAGACGAAGACTCATCTAAAGATTTCGAATTGCCACTAATTTCTTTTTCGACTTTTTTTCCAATGGTCTTGATCTCTTCACCAAAATTATTCATCCCTCGTTCAATTGTTTTACCCGCCGTCTTTCCGAGTCGTTCAACTTCCTCAGCAAAATCTCCAACCTGTTTTTCTAACGATAGAGTTTTTGTCTGAGTTTTCTTGTATTTCTTTTTTGTACTGGTTAAAGAAGCCCTGCATTCAGTACAATATTCAGCGTCATCCTCATTTTCATACCCACATTTTGGACAATAAATCATGGTTTTCTCCCCAAACTATCGTTTTATAACAATTTCTTACTTATAAACTATGCTTCTTTGGAAAAAGAAATTAAGCATTAATGGATTCTTGGATTGGAGATTTAATATGGAGAATGCAGTTTGTCCGCTTGATTTCAGATATGGTAGAAAAGAAATAAAAGAGATTTTTGGTGAGGAACGTCGCCTCCAATTTTTACTTGATGTTGAGGCAGCATTGGCCCGTGCCCATGCAAAAGTTGGTACTATCCCACAAAGTGTTGCTGACGAGATTTCTAAAAAAGCATCAGTGGAATATGTGGATGTCAAACGTGTGAAAAAGATTGAGGCTGAAACAAAACATGACATCATGGCCGTTACTAGAGCGCTTAGCGAAGTATGCAAAAAAGATGCGGGAAAATACGTTCACCTTGGCGCAACAAGTTACGACATCGTTGATACTGCAAATGCATTACAATTTGCTGCTGCAACGACCTATATCCAAAAGAGTTTGAAAGACCTGCGAAGAACATTGGTGGATCTTACTAAGAAACACAAGAATACGATTATGCTCGGCAGAACCCATGGACAGCATACGATTCCAATAACTTTTGGACTTAAGATGGCCGGCTTTGCAATGGAAGTTGAACGACATCTCGAGCGCATGTATGAGTGCAAAAGTCGTTTGTTGGTTGGTAAACTATCTGGAGCTGTTGGCACTGGTGCTGCTCTTGGAAAAAACGCATTGAAACTTCAAGAGCTCATGCTTAGTGATTTGAAGCTTGGTGTTGAGGACGTTTCAACCCAGATTGTTGACCGTGATCGGTACAATGAACTGATTGCTGTTTTGTGTAATATTGCAACAAGTATGGAAAAGTTTGCGACTGAAATTCGTAATCTGCAAAGAGATGAAATAGGTGAAGTTGCCGAAGCGTTTGAAGCAAAAAAACAAGTTGGTTCTTCGACGATGCCGCACAAACGAAATCCAATTATGTGTGAACAGATCTGTGGTTTGGCTCGAGTGGTTCGCGGTTTTATGACGCCTACTTTTGAGAATGCAGTTCAGTGGCATGAAAGGGATTTATGCAATTCTGCTGGTGAGCGTTTCATCTTACCACATTCATTGATTTTGACTGATTGGATTATTTTCCAGACAAATGACGTTTTCAAAAATCTAAAGGTTTTTCCTGAGCGTATGAAGAAAAACATGGAGATCTCAAGAGGTCTTCCGATGGCTGAATCATTGATGACAAAACTCATTGAAAAGGGATTTGGGCGTGATGAAGCACATAGTTTGATGCGAAAGTTATCGATGAAAGCAATTGAACAAAACAAATCGCTGAAAGAAGTTTTCATACAGGAAAATAAAAAGTTGAAACTGTTAAAAACAAACGAAATAGACGAAGCTTTAGACCCTAAGAATTATCTGGGTGTTTCTAAGCAGATAGTTGAGCGTGCCATCAAGAAACTTGAGAGATAGGTAACATGGACAAATTAGAAAAAATAACAGCCAATGCTGAAGAGATTGTTACAGTTGAAGAGTTAAAGGCTGTTCTTGGTAAATCCAAACCAAAGGGATACATTGGTTTTGAACCGTCTGGTACCGTTCACATTGGCTGGAAGATTTGTACGAACAAGATTAAGGATTTTCTTGATTGTGGTTTTGATTTTACAATCTTGCTTGCCGATTGGCACGCGTACATTAACGACAAACTTGGCGGAGATCTCGAGAAAATTAAACTCTGTGGAAAATACATGGAAGATTGTTTTGTTGCAATGGGTGTTGCAAAAGACAAAGTAAGATTTGTTTATGCGAGCGATTACGTAAGCGACCCAAAATACTGGGAGCTTGTCTTGAAAACAGCTAAAGCCACGTCTGTTGCCCGAATGAAAAGAGCGATGGACATTATGGGAAGAGAAAAGGAAGAAGCGGAAAAAGATGTATCCAAATTATTCTATCCGGCAATGCAGGTATCCGACATCTTTTATCTTGATTTGGATGTTGCATACGGTGGAATGGATCAACGTCATGCACACATGCTTGCCAGAGATGTTTCCAAAAAAATTGGAAAGAAATCACCAGTTGCATTGCATACGCCACTTTTAACGGGACTGCAGGCAGGTGGTCGCATGGACCCGATTGAAGCAAAGATGAGTAAGAGTAAACCTGACTCGATGATTTCTATTCATGATGATCCTGAAAGTGTGAAGAAGAAGATTAGTAAGGCTTTCTGTCCCGAAAAGCAGGTTGAAGGAAACCCAATACTTGAGATGTGCAGGTATGTCATTTTTCCTGAATTGAAAAGCGGATCATTTTTGATTGAACGCCCTGAAAAGTTTGGCGGAAATCTAGAATTTGCGAGTTACAAAGAATTAGAACAAGCTTTTGTTAGTAGTCTTCATCCCCTTGATTTAAAGAATGCTACGGCAAGTTACATAAACAAGATTCTTGAACCTGTTCATGAGTATTTCGAAAAACATCCTGAAAATTACAGTAAGATGAAAAAGTTGGAGATTATAAAGTAAAATTATTTGGGTGGTTTTGGTGGCATCTTACTTAAATCATCAACTATCTTTCTTGATTGCCTTCGAATCTCGGCAACATCTTTTGGAACAAAACGATAATTCTTAATCATCAATTCGGAAGCAAAAATTATCGAGTGGAGAAAGACGGCGGGATCTATTTTTTCTTCTTTGAAAATCTTCAAAATTTTATTGACATTTGTAAAAACATCTTCCATTGAATAGCTATGAGTTTCTTTATCTGCCATGAAATCACACGACCGAGAAAGTACATACATCATAAATTACTTTCGTAAATTTTCTGCAATAATAAAAAATAAATGATGATATTGAGATATTTTTCAACTAAGAGTTTATTTGGGTTTTATTTTATATTCCTTAGGCACAGTAGTCTTTGGTTCTATCTTGTTTTCTCTTGCTAGCCAACCTAACGCAGAATATACTTCCCTCTCGTCAAGCTGTGTTATATTTGCGATATCGAGCACATCAACCTTTCCTCTCGTCTCAAGCACTTTCCATACTTTGCCTGCATCTGCTCCGACCTTGTTTGTCAAATTGGTTTCACCAAGCTTATACAATGGACCGGTTTTACAAACCTTGTTTTCTCTTGCAAGCCATCCAATCGCAACATAGAATTCGTCTTCTTGAAGTCTAGCATTTTCCATTAACTTGGTTTCCGGAAGAGGCCCATGTGTTTTGAGTGTTTTCCATAACTCTCCCGCATTCCGACCAAATTCCTCTATAATATTTATCATTCAACTCTACCTCCAAACCAAACAGAAGTATATACTAAAATAATATATATTTTGTGATGTGCTTTGACTTCTTTATTTTTGTATGTCATCTATGAATCTTTTAATTTTATCAGCATAATTTTCTTTTAAGACATCCATCACTTCAACATAGAGTGAACCAACTGGTTTCTTTTCACATAGTTCTTCCATTTGAGAGAATGTAGTTTCAAAATCACTTCCACCCATGGTGCAGAAAAAAGCTACGTTTTTGAAACGATTTTTATTTTGATGGATATACGTTCTAACTGGAGAAGACATAGTACTAACCCAAACAGGTGTACCGATTATTACAAGGTCATAGAGAGATGGATCGTTCTTAATACTATTAATCATCGTTAGTTTTTTCTTCTTAGCTTCACGGTTTGAGCGTAAATAACCGAAAGGACCGGATCTCTCTTTAGTATCGATGATTTCTTCAATGTCGCAGCCAAGATTATTTGAAATAGCTTCGGCAATCTTTTTTGTTCGCCCCGTCCGTGAATAATATGCTACAAGCGTTTTCATAATATTCAACCAGATAATATATTTCAAATAAAAGACCTTTGCGATTCAAATAAGATTTGGTAACAAGGCATGCCTTATCAAAAATCACACTTTCTTTGAATCCCTTTTTAGAAAATTGTCAATATCGCCGTGGATGTCTGAAATAGGCTTTTCTCTGTTAACAGACGTTTGTCTTGATGATTCGTTATTTATTTTCATTGTAGAGAACCTGTATATTTGTCCGTGTAATCTGGTAATTTCGCCTCCAAGCTGCTCTTGAAGTTTATGATTCTGATCACGCAGATGACGTATTTCTTCTTCTAGATGCATTATATAATCATGAGTTACTTGGTTAACTGGCTCTGGTCTCCCTAGGTTAACCTTCTCCGTTTGTAATTGGTTAACTGGCTGACCTGTAGAGTTGAAATAGTGCCATAATGCATCTCTTAAAAGTTCGCTATGAGTTATACCTTGCTGGTTCAATTGGTTAACTATTCTCTCTTCCTTATCGGTTAACTTTAATGCAATAGCTCTTCCCATATACATCCCATTCCCGTAAACCATTGGTAAATAACTTCATTGCATATAAATGTTAATGTTTTGTCGTTTGACTCGCATTCGAAAAATACAAATAAAAAACGGCAGAAGAATTATTTAGTTATGGATTTACATCCTGTACATTTTAAGAACCCAGCCTTTCTTGGATTTCTCAGCATCTCTCTTATTTTCAACCTTGAGGACATCGCCAACTATTGGATCAGATTTAGCTTTTGATTCAGGTTTCATATCTACAGCTTGCAAGATGGGTTTGCGAGACTCTTCAAGATAAAACATTATGCGATCGAATTTTTCATCGATTCGCTTAATTGAATCCTTAACCTGGTTGTGATATTCAGTTTGAAGCAAATTATAAGAATCTTTCAAATATTGAACTTCTGCTGCGTGTTTGGTCTTCCATTCCTGTGTCTCATTCTCCAGCTGATGCATCCTTGTGTTGAGTTGTTCAATGTAGAGAGCCAGATAGTTATCAGTCCGGTCTACCGGGTTTACCTTTCGGTCTACATGGTCTACCTTTTGGTTTACCTCTTCTCCTGTAAAGTGGTCTACCGCTTGGTCTACCTGGTCTACCTCTTCTCCTGTAAAGCGGTTTACCGGGTCTACCTTCTGGTTTACCACTTCTCCTGTAAAGTGGTCTACCGCTTGGTCTACCAAATTAAAGTAGTGTCTCAATGCATCTCTCAAAAGAATACTATGAGATACGCCCCGCCCATGTATCAAATCGACTATCCTCTCTTCATCGGGAGTCAACTTTAAAGATATGGTTTTCCTCATTCGGCAATCCCATCTTATAAATTTAGGGAAATAAATTTATTATAATTTTCCCCCTCATCCATATTAACATATTCAAATTGTCATAATAGAATCAATTAGATGGTACTTATATTTTTTTAAGTAGATTGTTTTATCCGAGATTGTTTCTCCTTAACAAACAGCAAGAGGACAGCAGAAACAACAGTTAATCCAAGTGAAAGGTAAAATGGTGTAGCAATATTCACCTTATCCCAAAGGAATCCTGCGACAACCGAAGCAGGGAGAGCACACAGTCCAACAACTAATTGAAATCCCCCTAAACCACTTGCACGATATGCTGAAGGAGCGAGTTCTGAGACTAATGTTCGTTGTACTGGATCCAATGCTGCTTTATGAAAGCCGTATAAAACAAAGATGAAAATAATGGCCAGGTAACTTTGAATGAATATAACAAACAAGCAGACAAGCCCCCAAAATATATAGGAAATCAGTAAAACGGATTTTCGTCCAATCATATCCGCAAGTTTTCCAAAAGGAAGTGAAAAGAGAGCAGCAAAAGCTGTAAAGATAAGATACAACACTGGTAAAAACATTATATCAAAACCGAATTTTTTTGCATAGATTAAGAGAAAAGAGTAACTGAATGAACCCAAAGCAAACAGAGCGCTAAGTAAAAGGAAGAGCTTAAAGTTTCTATCCAAATCTTTTAAGGCGAGTCCTTTGAAGATTTTCCTTTCGGTCATTTTCTTTTCTTTGATTACAACGATAACCAATAATGCAGCGATCACAGAGGGAATTGCTGCAAGGAGAAACAGATTTCGATATCCCCCTATCCCGAACATCGCTACAAAGAAAATACAAAAGATGATCCCGCACATGGCACCAAGATTATCCATGGCTCGTAACAAACCAAAATTTTTCCCTCTGTTCTCATCAGTCGAGGCGTCGGCAATAATAGCATCTCGTGGTGCGCCTCTCATTTTTCCTGCTCTGTCTAAAATTCGAAATGGAATTACCTGCTGCCATGCAGTTGAAAAGGCATAACCGACTCGTGATGAGGAGCCAAACAAATATCCTGTCCAAACAAACACCCTCCTTCGTCTTATGCGATCTGATACGTACCCAGAGATTGCTTGAGATATAGAAACAAGAGCATCTCCTAATCCATCAATAAAACCGAGAACAGCCATATTAGCTCCCAAAATGGTCGTGAGAAATATGGGCCATATCGGATAAATCGTATCTGAACCGAAATCATTTAAAAATGATGCAGCAGCAAATGCTCTTATGGTTTTTTTTGTTTCTTTTTCTTCCATAATATTAGCATCTTTTTATTAAATCACTATTTTCCATTAACTAACTTTCTTTTTATTTTATCACCCGTTAATTCACGAAGTGCATCAGATGCGATCCATCGTGCTGATTTTGAATTAATTTTCTGGATCTCTTTTGCGGCCTCAATAGCCCTTTTATTCAAATGTAAATTTCGTTTTCCAATGTTTCGTAAAGCCCAATTCACGGCTTTTTTAACATAGTTACAGTCGTCGACAGAATGCTTAATAATAATTGGTAAAAATTGTTCAAATTCTTTATCGGTTGCAATTTTATCATGCACTGCCAATCCTGCGATAAGAGAAAAGGCTCCTCGTTTCATAAATTCCTTATCGGATTCTGACCACTGGTATACTTTTTCGTACGCAAGCGGAGAAAGATCAAAAAGGCTCGTGCATGCCTGATCGCAAATGTCCCATGAATCAAAATCTTCTGCCCATTTATCCATTTGATCTGCGGTTACTTTTTTCGGGTCATCGATAAAACAGGCGAGTAATCTTGCGTCATGAATCTTGGAGTCCCATAACTTCAATGCAAGAGGATGGTTTCTGCCTATTTCTTTCGCTAGAGGTCTTAATTGATAAATCGATATCCCGAGGTTGTTTTTTGGGTTGATTCCATATCGTGCCATTCCCTTGACGTTTTCTGGGTTTGCAAGTGATTGTAATTTCTGGATGATTTCTTCGCATTCCATTGTTATTTCCCGCACCTAAAAATATAAGCGATAGATATCAATTTTTTCATCATTAAACCGACGGCTCAATAGTATTTCAGATTTTAATTTGGCGTTTGATAGGTATGTATCAAGTTTTTTCCTATCTGAAAGAGAACTAAAGACAAAATATGCACGGCCATTCTTATTAAGATGCTCATACAGACCTTCGATGAAACGTTTGGTAACAACTAGACCAGTTGCACCTCCATCTGTGGCAACGTCAAACCATCCGCTACCACCGATGCGATCTTTGGCACGTGTCGGAAGATATGGTGGGTTGAAAATTACTACATCGAACCGTTCACCGGGTTTAACCACAGAAAAAAGATTTCCACATCTAACCTGAACATTTCCTTTCAACAAAGATAAATTTTTCGAATAATTGCTTTGAGTAAGTTCAACTGCATGGGGATTAATGTCCGTGCATACGACCTTTGCTCCGCGACGTGCGCACTCGAGAGCTATAATTCCGCACCCAGTGCCAATTTCAAGAACTCTATCACATTCGTTGACATCTAGAACTTCTAAAAGTTGAAAAGTATCCTCTGCAGGCTCGTAGATTTCAGAATGAAGCTCGATGGCAAGTCCGTTGTAATGAAAAGTTTTGTTGGAAGGTTTTTTGTTCAACTGGCTAATCACCCAATTTTTATCTTATCATAGTATGAATTTTGATGTTAAAAACTTATATTTATTGGTAAAACATACGGTGTTCGAAACATAGCCTTGAATATAGAAGGTGACAAGATATGAAATTCTGTCCAAGATGCGGATCAACAGACATCGGCTGGGTTCTGCCTTACGACCGACAAAAATATGAATGCAAAGATTGCGGATACGTAGGAGCATTAATCGTTGAAGATGGAAAAATGGCAGATGCCGTACGAAAAGAATATATTAAAAAAGAGCAACTTAAAAATAAGAATAAGATTGAAAAATGAGTGATGATACATAGTGCGTGGTGAGTGGTAGATTATCGCATAAAAGTTTTCATGAATAAACATTGTGGGAGAAAAAGACAATGGTTGCTATTGAAGTGAAAAATCTTGTAAAAAGTTATGGATCAATTGAAGCTGTAAAAGGTGTATCATTTAGCGTTAAAGATGGAGAGATATTTGGACTTATTGGACCGAATGGAGCCGGTAAAACAACGGTATTGCGGGTTGTTTCAACTTTACTTAGAATAACCTCGGGATCAGTAAAAATTATGAACCTTGATGTGGAAAAAGATGCGGATAAAATACGTAAAATTATCAGTTATTTACCTGAAGATGCAGGGGCGTACAAAAATCTAACAGGTAGAGCGTATCTTCAATTTATCGCAAATTTTTTTGACGCGAAACAAAACCAACAAATGATTCAAAAAGGAATAGAAATAGCAGATCTTGGCGAAAGAATCGACGACAGGGTTGATACGTATAGCAAAGGTATGATGCGACGTCTACTTGTAGGAAGAGCATTGATGATAAACCCAAAACTTGCAATACTGGATGAACCAACCTCAGGACTGGATGTGATTAACGCTCAGGAAATTAGGAAACTTGTAAAAAATACTGCAAAAAAAGGAACTACGATATTACTATCTTCACACAACATGCTTGAAGTGGAATACCTGTGTGAGCGTATCGCTTTGATATCGGACGGAAGGATCTTAGAAGAAGGTGAACCAAAAACTTTGATGGATAAATACGAAGCAAATAACATAGAAGAAGTTTTCATGAGGGTGGTGCAACAATGAGTGGGCTTGGAAATATAATTAAAAAAGAAATCAAAGAACTGCTAACGCCAGCAACATTTGTACCAATTATTATTGTCGCACTTATTTTTGGCACTATGGGTAGCAGCATTCAAGGAATCCAAGAACAGGCAAAAGAAAAGCCCGTAATCGGCGTCATCAATATGGATAACGGCAAATTATCTGCCATCACTACGAATATTTTCAATAGTAGCGCCAAAGTCGTTTTCAACTCTTCATGCATCTGCGACAAACAAGATGGATTAGATGCACTCAAACAAAAAAATGGAGTGGCACTTATCATTATTCCTGAGAATTTCACCAAACAAATACTTAATGGACAGCCAGGGCAAATCGAAGTCTATTGGATTATGAAAGGCGCAGGACTCATGGATACCATTTCATCAAGCATTTTACAATCCTTGATTACCTACATTAACACTAACATCTCCACGGAACTAATCCAAGGTAATTCCTCTGTTAACGCCTCATTTATTCTTACGCCGACACGAAAGGTCGAAACCACGTATTTTAAAGACCGAGAGTTCAAAGACCTGTCACCGGACGCCATCGTCAGTATGCTGTCCTCGCAGTCCATGCTTATCCCGATTGTCATGATGATGATTATTATTATGGCAGGAAGCATTGTAATCACCTCGATGGCTCTGGAAAAGGAGAATAAAACCCTTGAGACACTGCTGACTTTGCCAGTGAATCGAACCAGTATTGTTACAGGAAAAATTGTTGCGGCTGCGGTCATCGGTTTGCTTCTCTCCGTGATCTATATGGTAGGGATGAGTTATTATTTCCAAGGCTTAGGAGTGTCTGGAGGTGTGAATATTGCCAAATATGGCCTGACGCCCACCGCTCAAGATTACATATTGATAGGTATCTCTCTATTCGTCACCCTCATCGCAGGATTAGCTCTCTGCATGCTGCTCGGTACGTTTGCAAAGAACTACAAAAGCGCACAGACCCTTACCTTCCCCATCACAATGCTTGCACTGATTCCCATGTTCATTACCATGTTCACAGATTATGACACGCTTCCGTTCGCACTCAAAATATTCACTTTTGCAATACCGTTTTCTCACCCCATGATGGCACCGAGAGCACTCATATTCCACGATTATATAACTGTAATAGGAGGTATCGTCTACGTCTTAATATTCGCCATTATAACAATCAGCATTGTCGTATGGATTTTCAAAACCGATCGATTGCTCACGGGCAGTACGAGAAGGAAAAAAGGGACAAATTTGAGAGGAAATATTTTTAGAATTCCAAGATTACGGTGAAGTTCCAAATCATCTATATTTTCATCGCTAGAGTTATTTCTAATTAGCAAAAATATAAATACTAGGATAATAATAATATAGTACATAATAACTAGGTGACACATATGACGAAAAAATTTATTGCAATTGTAGCTATTTTGATGTTTTTAGCAACAAGTATAACCGTAGCATCTGCTAAAAACGAGTATACTGTAGTATCCAAGTCTGGCGGCAAGGCTGTAACAGAATATTTTAATTTGTGTCGTATAGAATCTAGCGGCCATGGATTTGGTATGTCTTTGGGTAGTAACCACAACAATAATTATTTTTGGTGGGGTATTATCTATTACAATAATGGGACCACTACAATTAAAACCCCTCAAAAGACACTAACTGTTAAGGGTTGCTACGATCTCCAGATATGTAAACTGCACCCCATTATGAAATATTTATTTAATCTCTCTCAGCCTTATATAAGCTTTGTAGGCAAGCATAATTTGCCCCCCGTATGGGAAGATTTTGTCGATATATCGTTGAAGGGAATAGCGCGTGGTGTAGCAGTTACATATTACCAGTAAAAATAAGAGGAAATGATCTATCTATTACGATTTAGTAAGCCTCCTCTTTTGTAAATCTCAAGTTGCACCTGGGAAAAAGGCTTAGCATAATAGATTTTATTCTGTGTTTTATTCCTAATCTCTCCAGTCGTGAAATCAACTGAAATTAAATCTTTGTCATTAACCTTGTTTATTATGTCCTCTGCAACTATTGTAGGCATTGCATTGTTTATCGCGTTTCGTTCATAGATAACACCAAATGATTCAGCAATTATAACACTTATACCAAGAGATTTGAAACAATCTACGGCTTGTTGACGGGAACTACCGCAACCAAAGTTCTTTCCGACGACAACAATGTCCCCCTTTTTTGCTTCTTTTGCAAAATTCTCATAGCCTTTAAGATTGTCAAATGTGTACTGTCCCATCTCATTGGCATTTGTAATTGCAAGATACCTATTATGGAATATCATATCGGTATCAATATTATCCTTTTTTATTACCCATGCACGTCCCTCGACTTTTAAAAGCGGTTTAGTAATTTTTTCTTTTGCCGTGACTGCAGATTTTTTAGCCGCGGGCATAATGACTGATTCAGGTTTATTTGGTATCTCGTCCCCCGTGGTAATAACACCAGCAACAAGAGATGCTGCCACAGTGGCTGGAGAAGCTAAGTAGATATCGCCCTTGCCCTGTTTGCCTGCAAAATTTCGATTGCCGGAAGAGATGGATATCTCTCCAGCGCCTGTTTGTCCTATTTGTCCAGCGGCGCATCCTGCGCATCCAGCAGAACCGACAAGCGCACCAGCGTCCTTAAAAATTTTAATCAAACCCTCTTCAAGACATTGATTCCAAATTTTATCTGTCGCCGGAACAATCTTAAGAATTCTCCCTGGAGCTACTTTTTTACCATTTAGGATCTTTGCTGCAGCCCTCATATCCTCCATACGTCCATTGGTACAAGACCCAATAAAACCTGAATCGACTTTTGTGCCTTTTGCATCACCGGCGTTTATCACATCTTCAGGATGACCTGGACGTGAAATCTGCGGACCAATTCCTTTGATATCTATCTCGATAGTACGTTCGTATTTTGCATCTTTATCTGCAGTTAAACCAGATGGGAACAATATGATTATGCCGCCCATCTCAGTAGCCATAGACGCAATGGTAATCTTTCCATCAAGAGACAATGAATCAGCATAATCTCCGTAAATCTCAGCTGCATGGCCTAATAGCCCATTAGCACCAAAATGTTGCATCATCTTTAACACAACATCTTTTGGAGAAGCAGATTTTGAAGGCGCACCTTTAAGGATTATTTTAATCGTGGGTGGAACCTTGAACCATACTTTACCATAGGCAAATGCATGGGCAATATCGTTATCACCCATACCTTGACCAAAAGCACCAATCGCACCCAAAATATTTGCGTGCGAATCTGTTGAAACAATAGTACCACCAGGTTTTGCAATCCCTTCATCAATAACAATATGAGTGCCTATTCCTCTTTCAATATCAAATACTTTAATTTCATTCCTTCTTGCAAAAAGTCGACAAATATGCTGATTGGCTGCATATTTCTGATCACATCCACCTGGATTGCAATCAAATGTAAAAAATGTCTTTTTTGGGTCATCAATTGATAAATTATTTTCCTCTAAATTTTTTACAACATTTGCTCCGCCAAAATCCCTAGCAACACGAACATCAATATCAACATCAATGATGTCATCTACATTGGCTTTATCTTCAGAATGCTTTTCAAAAATCTTCTGAATTATTGTTTTGTCCATTTTACCACCCTTAGTAAAGATTAAGGAATTTTTCTCAATTCTTTCCCTTTATAAATTCCTTCTGCAAAGTTTATCTGCCGCATGCGAGGTTGTGACGCAACTTCCTCAAAGTAATGGGCAGATAGCCCAGCTAGTCTTCCATAGATAAAGAACGCTTTAGCCATCGCAGGATCAAGACCCATGTCTGCTACAATTGCTCCAATCACGCCATCGACATTTATTGGTAGACTCATTCCTCTAACTTGTTCAAATATCGTACTGACTGTCTTTGAAAGTTGTACATGCCCACCAGCAACACCAGTCTGAGATGCAAAATTCCAAAGAACGTCACGCCTTGGATCCTTTGTATGAAGTCTGTGCCCCAGGCCTTCGATTCGTTTTCCTTCTTCGATATATTTTTTCATGATTTCTCTGGTGGCCTGAGCAACATCAATTTTCTCTTTTTTTGATTTTACAATACACTCATCAAAAAGCTGTGCAGCTTTTGCACCAGCGCCACCATGAACATCGGTTATCGCACCAACACCGTGAGCCACTGCTACCTCATAGGGTGTTCTAGTGGATGCCGCGATAATTGTAGCCTGGGCAGACGGTGGAGTAACTCCGTGGTCAACACACGCAACAATCATTGCCTCAATCATGCGAGAATGTTTTTCATTAACTGTTGAATTTCCTGTAATGGCACGATAAATTACATGGGAAAAAGGTTCATTTCCATGGAGATTTTCTAAAGCTTTTTCGTTGTTAAATATTGCACCTATATACCTAGCGGTTCTGCCAAGAGCAAATACAGTTTTCTTTACAGCTCCATCGGTCCCTTCTTCTGGAAACTTAGCCAATTCTTCATCTAGAACAAAGTATTTTACCAGAGTTTTTGAGATATCTTCATCTTTAAGGCGTGTAATCTTTGGTACAGGTTTTTTTGCAGCTTCAACAGCAATCTTTCTCATTTCATCCAACGTTTTTTTGTCAGGAAATTCTCCTTTTACTAAAAGATAAGTAGTTTCAAGGAAACTCTTCTTTTCAACAATATCTTGTAACGGATAACCTGAAATCAAAAGGTTGTTTGGCATAACCTTTGTAATAAGTGTTCCCCAGCCAGCTTTTTTTGCAGGGGCATCCCAAATCGTTTTCATTTTTTTGTAGTAATTTTCAACATCAAAGTATGTTTTATTGTTCAGTTTCTTTTTTACTTCAGTAATAAGATCGTACTGGCTATTTACAACAGTTACACCTGCACTTTCAAGTGCTTGTTTCTTTGATTGGAATGTTCCATAGGCTTGTCCTGGTGAAACAATTGCCCCGGCATGACCCATGGTTTTTCCTTCAGGAGCATGCGCACCAGAAATCAATGCCACAAGTGGTTTTGGGTATTTCTTCGGATTTTTCTTGATATCTTCAGCAAGTAGTTCTTCTTGACAACCACCAATTTCGCCAGCAACAACGACGAGGTCAGTATTTTTGTATTCCATCGCAAGAGGCACAAGGTCTCGGAAAGTGGAACCAATTGCACCGTCTCCACCAACGCCAAGAACTGCATTTTGTGCAATCCCTACACTTGCCAGTGCATCTGAGAGATGGTAGAGTATTGCCCCGCTGCGAGATATAATCGTAACACCTTTTGGTCCAAATTTTTCTGATGAAACCTCTTCAGGATAAAAAACATCAGGAAGCATACCTGCTTTGATTCCTTCTGGCGGAAAAATAATTCCAGGGGTGTTGCCTCCGATAAGCACTATTTTATTTTTTCTTGCAGCAACAAGAATGTCTCGTACATCTTTGAGTGGTATACCTTCACTGATGAGAACCACGATGGGAATACCTGCTTCAATAACTTCTATTGTGGCATCTTTTGCTGTTGAGTAGTGTCGCCATACACTTGCTACCGCAATATTAGGATGCTCTTTCAGGCATTCTTTAATATTATCATAAACAGGTATTGTCTCAAGCAATCTCGTTCCACCACGACCAGGTGCAATTCCGGCTGTAATTGTTGTACCATACTGCTGCATTAGTCCAGCATGCCGTGTTCCTTGCCCACCAAGACCTACAACGACTGTCTCGATTGACTCTGTTCCTCTAATTTTTTTGGCGATATCTGGGCGTTTTTTCTCTATTATGTAGTAAAGCATTCCTTGATCAGGAGCAACTGGCTTCATGTCTTCCATCCCCTGGATTCGAAAGCCTTTTCGATTCCTTCGCGAATAACATCAGCCATTATTCTTTGGTTTCCCACGTAGACGGTTACATTCTTCAGCGCATCAGGGTTTTCAGCTTTTGCTTTTTCTAAGAATGTTCGAGCGCTTGGAAGATCAGTTCCCACCATTCTCCCAAAAATAGGTATCATCCTTTTTCCGCTTTCATACCTTTCTTTTACCGCCTGTATCATACCTCGGATAAAAATATCACAACTAGAAATACCACCAAATCGTGAAGTTACAATAAGATCTACAATAGGGTAATCCATGAGGAGATGGAACATCTCAGCAACTCTATTTTGCGTGGGGCCACCACCGCTATCCATGAAATTCACTGGAATTACACGGTCATTAAAGTATCGCTTTCCAATAGTTGCAACCTCATCGATAGAAAATATTCCATAGCCTGCACCTCCAGGAATAAGACCGACGTACAGTTTTTTCGGATCTTTCGTATATGTCTCAGGCAGAAGATCGATGTAGGGGAAACCTGCTGTCTGAGCTCGAAGTTCATTCCTTGTTCGTTCGGCCACATCGTGTCTTTTTTCTTTGATTCCAAGTAACTCTAGCAGATCAACCTGCCTGAAAAGAGCGTTGTCATCCAAAACCAGTTTCGCATCAGCAGCAACTACTCCGTCATTTGTAATTATCAATGGATTAATTTCACAGAGTCTCGCATCAAATCGTTGATAGGTCGCATACACCTTAGAAATAATTTCAGCAAGTGTATTCTTCAAATCTTTTTTACTCTTTAAGTTGGTCGCAAGAGAAGAAGCAAGATCATTTGCAATTATTTTTGAAAGTTCTTTACTGTTGTCAGTAATTTCTCTCTTTAAAATTGCTTCAGGTTTTTCCACGGCAACTTGTTCAATATCAATTCCACCCGATGCACTCACAATGACCACGTTGTTAAATGTTGCTGGATCCATTGTTATGCCAACGTAACATGCACCGGTTTCTTCTACAACCTCTTCCAATAGAATACATTCCACGGGAAAACCTTTGATCCTCAATTTGAACAAATCATTGGCGATTTTTCTTGCTTCATCCATGTCTTTTGCTTTTTTGATACCACCAGCTTTACCTCTGCCGCCTACAAGAACCATGGACTTCAACATTACCGGAAATTTTAGTTTTAGTTCGTCGAGTTCTTTCAAAGAATGGATAATTCCATATTGTTTTGGGATAGGAATTCCCATCTTATCAAAGACTTTCTTTGCTTCGTATTCGTAAAGCTTCATTCTACCGACCTCTTTTATTTTTTCATGGTCTTTTTAATTTCAAAATCGATGAAATCACAATGATGAATAATAATAGCCTCAGGAGTCCTGTTCATTGAATCACCCTCATGGGAATGTGCTGCAATGATGTGAACGACTTCTTTTGGTAGGTCACATTCCTCAGCAAGTTTTGCGCCGGATTCCGGATGACGCATCTTTGCACCAAATTCGCTCTTCACAACTTTCCCATCTTTGAATTCGTACTCTAAAAGTTTCCCAACGTCGTGGAGCAGCGCACCAGCGATTAGATAGTCTTTATTCAGATTTTCTTTTCTTGTATTCCCAACATTCCATACTAAGTTGGTTATCCTTTTTGTATGATCTACAAGTAGACCTGAATTTTCAAAAATGAGAGTAAAGGGTATATCTTCCAATCGTTTCCACTTGCCACGATCAGCCGCTAGTTTCCATACTGAAACAACCTTATCTTGCAGACTTTTATCCTTTATCCATTGTAATTCTGTGAAGCAGTTTTTGATATCGGTTTTTTCTACCATATTCTCCCCAAGAGCTTTTTTTTGTAATCTGTATCTCTATTATTAACATTCTCTTCGGTGCCAAAACTGGAATAAGAAGAAGTAAAGAAAAAATCAAAAAAGAAATAGGTTCTTAGTTTGTCACCGAGAACCTAATACAGCCAGCCGTCCCAATAGTTTAAGTAATAATTGATTGCTCTGTTGATTAAGTGGCATTGTTATAGGTAACGGATCTGACCAAACGCTTTCTTCATTGAGTTCGTCTTTTGCTTTGACTTTTATGGAGTAATCACCCTTGACAGTCCATTTGTGTTTTGCACTCGCAGTTGCGCCAGAAGCATAGGGTCCTATCCAGCCGCTATAGGTGCCATCTCCCCAACTCCAATTATAGTATACTTGGTCTCCATCTGGATCAGTTGTACTAGTTGTATAAGTGTATTCAACGTTTATCTTACCATTTGTTTGGCCAGATGGTCTCTCTGGTTTATTTGGTGGGTTGTTAACAACAATTGATATTGTCAGTGGGCCTGACCAACCGCTTTGGGCACCATTAGTATCTTTGGCTTTTACTTTAATATCATAGGTTTCTGCTGCTGACCAAGAATGTGTGTCAGAAACAGTTATTCCTGAGTCGTACGGTCCAAGCCATTCACTATAGTTTCCATCGCCCCAACTGAACATGTAGTAGATCTGATCTCCGTTAGGATCTGTTGTGCTACTTGAAAAAGTATATTCTCTGTTTATAACTCCTGTAGATGGCCCGGTTGGGATATCTGGTGTTACCGGTGGGTGACCCATGGTGAGATCTGGGTTGCCCCAGAGTGAGCCCCATTCAAACATTTCATACTTCACGTAATCCCAGAGGTTGTTGGTATACATCTGTCTAAGTGACCACTGGAGTGCCTCGCCCTGCGTATAGTTTCCTGAGGTACAACAAGAAGTGAAATAATAGTCCAACGATTGACTTGAGCCAGACATAGGATTACTCCAGGCGGGTTGTCCTAATGCAACCTTTGTCGCACCAACAAAACCAACAGCACCCTGCTTCAGCATCGCTTGACCGATATTTAGGTAGTCAGTATCAGAGTTGCTGCAGGCATCTGCAAAGATGATAGCAGGATAATTATCGTTAAGGTAGGGACAGGTATCAGTGTTAACGAAATCTGTCTCGTAAGGGTGATATCTGACGCATTCGGTCGGTGATCCATGGCCTGCCCAGTCAACAAATGCATATTTACCAGCCGACCACACAGTCTTCACATTATTATAAGTGAGATCGTAATCCATGGGATACGTAGAATAACCCTGTTCGTACATCCGTGTTCTTGTCCAATCGGACATCCAGGGATTGTTACTGGGATTTGTCTTGTACTCCATGAGTACAGCATTATCGGTCCGTGGATTCGGATCGTTATCCCAGAAGAACGCACCAAGGAGAAGGATATTCTTTTTGAAAGCAAGATCGCTATTCTGTTCATAGGCGACAGATTTTTCACAAATACTTTGAACAGTGCTAGGGATACTCCAAGGAATACGACCGACGTTTATTTCAGTTTCAAAATCAATGGGATCAGAATTTTCGCCATAACGATGATCTCCGTCAGCATCCCAAGACTGACTATCAGGTAGAGAGAGTTCCGCGTAATAGTAATCAGTTTCAGGTTTCCCATAGTCTAAATCCTGCCAACAGCGACGCATAGGTACATCATCGTAATGACCAACAAGGAGTACATTCTCAATACCCCATTCACTTGATGGGTATTTGTCTCTGAGAAAGTTTCTCATTTTCTCAGCAAGATCGTAGCCATCGTAGTTAGTACTGATCCAAGAGGTAGTAACCACATTCACGCTTTTTCCTTTGGCGCTCTCCCAGTCTACAAGTGGGGTTACCGATGAGGTTAATGAATCAAGAGTAATTATGACAAAATCATATGCTTCTCTACCTATCGTACCGCTTGGGTACCAACTCTTAGCTTGATCATAATTTAGGATGATTTCTTTTGCAATTTGTTCAGTTCGTGGAAGGTTATCGATCATTATATTATTAGGTGAAAAACCTTCAGGAATAGTGTATTTGACAGATACAGATATGACAGAGTGATAAATTAACTTACCAGAGATAGGATAATAGGTAAATGGATTGACTCTTACATCTATCAAGTTATATTTTCTGTAACCTCCCGTACTAACAAGTTCCACAGCAGAAGATGGGTATGGGTCATCATAACCATAAACTGATTTGTAGTTTTCCTCATACCTTTTTTGCTCTTGTTCATAAATAAGTGGATTTTCTTCACCGATTACTCTTGGCAATGGTGATGGAAGTACGTTGTAAGAGCTGGGAAGGACTATATCTTTGGTGTTGAAGCTAACACCAACAACCTTGGCTCCTGGTGGTATTGCCACCGAGAATATCTTTGACGGCAGGCTAGGTTTACCGGGGATCAACAGACGACCAAAATCTTCAACAGATACCTCATAACCTTGCCCAGTTTTTTTAATTTCATATGTACCAACAGGCATGTTTACGGTTATTGCACCATCTTTGTTTCTGATCACGTTAGTTGCACTTACTAATACACTGCAAATCATCAGCGTACAAACAAAAATACCTATTGCTTTTTTTATCATTTTATCTCCCTCTTATTCTATGTTTCAAAAAATTATGAGACTTAGAATCGTTATCAGTATTTAAATTTCATTGGATTATGTATTAGTTTTTGTCTGATTCTATTTATTGAATTATTTGAGTTGAATATTTTTTGAAATTAATGATGATGGGAAAGAAAGAATTTTTGTTGTTATAGTATTCATATTGTTTCCCATGTTGTATGACATAATGACCTGGATTGACGCCCATTCGCTATACTCATCGAAGATGTCTTTTGCCATGGCTCTTATTGTATATGTATCACCTGCTTCGAATGTATGTTGTAGTACCAATTTATATCCGGAGTTGTATGGTCCAGTCCATCCACTGCTTGTGCCGTCTCCCCATTCAACTAGATAGTAGATATCGTCTCCGTTTGGATCTGTTGATTTAAAAGAGTATTCATAGGTTGTTCCCACTGCACCGATTCTTTTACCTGTTATCCATGGTCTCGATGGAGCCACATTGTCGATATTAATTCTAAATGGTTCTGACCAGTCGCTTTCGCTATTCATAATGTCTTTTGCTTTAACTTTAATAAAGAACGGGCCTCTCTGATTCCATGCGTGGGATGCTTGTGCTTGTGCTCCCGAGTTAAATGGTCCTAGCCAATCACTATATGTTCCGTCTCCCCAGTCCCATTTATAAAATATTTGATCTCCTTCGAAATCTGTTGTAGTTGTTTGGAAATTATAAGTTTGGTCTAGTTTTCCAGTTTCAGGTCCTGTTGGTTTTTGTGGAATCTCTGGAGCTCTATTTAGATAGAATAATTCTTGGTGATATAGATAGTTGTGTGCTGTAACAGTTAACGTTACTTGCTCTGCCGAAGCTTGACTTGTACTAAGCGTTATAATACCAGAAGCATCTGTGACACCTTTTTCATATAATCCATTTTGTTGATAGATACATACCAATGCACCTTCAACAGGATCGCCATCTGTGTTCTCAACTATTATTTCAATATTACCCGATAAAACGTTATATGTTACATCTAGATCTTCTGGCATCTGGGTCCAAACCTCCATGGTTGGATCACCAAAAACATGGAACTCCTCAAATGTGGCTCTTGAGGCAGCATAGTCTGGTGACCAAGGATACGGAGAGCATCCGCCCGGAACAATATACTTATCATACATCCAGAATTTCCCATAATTCATCACCTGAGAAATCCTGTATACCGCACCAGTGAATGGATTACTTGATCCACCATTTGGATAATTTGGGTCAAAATTTGGCCACATGCCATCAAATAATCCGCAACAAAATTCATCATTGTAGCCACTGTAGCTTACTCGTGTTGATGCTAGCACCGCTACGAAACCTTTGTTTTCCACTCTTAATCCCACTTCACCGATTGATTCGTAGTTGCCAGGTTCTAAATCTGTTTCTCCATCAAACCAGCCGCTATCACAGTTTAATGAAAACATAACCGGATACATTCTACCATTTGTTAATGTGGGTATATTTGTCGTATCAAATTGTGGCCCCGACCAACCTGTATATGAGTAACCATCATTTTGAGCGGCACCATGGTCCCGATGATTCGCGATAATCACGCCATTGTTTATTGCATCGATGACACCTTGGGTGGAACCTGGTGGTGTAGTACCTTGATACTGACGGTTGCATGTATAACCTGCTGGGTTCAGATAATTGTAAACCCTTTCCGAGGTGTAAACAAAGTATCGACCTGATTCCTGTTTCGCCGCAAGCAGAATATCGTCGAACCAGTTTACATCCATGTATGGTGTCTTACTATAATCTAAAATTTTATTTACGACTATATTGAGTTCATTTTCGTTTTCAACAGAAATTCTTCCAGCATGTATCTCAGGTAGATAATCTGTTCCATTGACTGCGGTATACCAAAGATCAGTACCTGTGGGTGTACCGTGGTATGGATGGATATTAAGATAATTCACCGGTATTTGGTCTGCATCCCCAACAATTAAAAGAAAAGAAGGCGGTAATTCCCAATTATTGTAGGCGTTGGTCATATAGTTTCTTAGATCTAGTGCAGTTGTACCGATTTCGGACCAGTTTACAACCTTTGTTTCAATTCCTGATAGATGTCTCCATTCAGCTAGGGGCAGTATTTCCTCATAGAAAGGATCATATACAACAATTAGAAGATCAGCTCGGTCACTATTTTTAGATAGAGTTTGTGGGTTTTGTGGCATTGCCCTTTCAATCATGTTGGAATTAATTACAAATGAATCAAAGATTGGTTGGAAGTATATTGAACGGTAACGATCTGGTATGAACTCTCCGTTTCCTCCAATGAATTCTATTTCAATGTCAATGTTATTATAAAACTTTAATGTTTGAGAATGAGGATTATATACAAATGGGTAAACAGAAACTCGGACCATTCTACATCCACGCATAATCACGACAGGACTGACATCTACAACAGATCTAGGATAGTATTCATCCTGGTTGTAAAAACTATCATTTATTGTGAAAGGTGGATCATCGTATCCTCCCGTCTCAGGTTTTGGAGGCTGAGAGGGTAAAATATAGTAATCATCAAGAATTTTATAATCAGATAAAATATAGTTCAGGTTTACTTCTGCTTTTTGAGGTACAGCTACATAAAAACTGATAACTGGTAGTTCCGCTTTACCATATTCTGAAGTATATCCGCCGTTTTTTATATGTAAACGATCAAATGTTTTTCCATCGACTTCTATAGTATCGAAACTATAGATATTTGTCGATAATGTGAATTCTAATCCCGAGCGATCTGATCTGGTGATTAATAGGTCGTAATCTTTTGTTTCGATATGTTTGTTTATTCCTGTTACAATAGTTACAGAGCTTAATGATAATGCAGTTATTATCAAAATTATCTCCATCTTCAAAATCGATTTTTTATAGTTTTTCATATTTTCTCCCCTTTACACGCTAAATTTAGTTCACATATTGATGTTTTTGTTTATATAATTTGGTAAAAGGCCATCTCAAATATAAGGTAATAAAAGCATTTAATGATATTATAAGCATGTTTTAAAAGAAGGTTTTAAGAATTATTAAATTGCTATTAAAGGGATGGGAATGAGAAGAGAGGTTTGATTTAGAGGGGTAATTGGATGGGTTTCCTTAATAGAAAAATAAGGTTACCCTCTCTTCTCACTTATCACCGAATAGTGAAATATATGGGGTTTTAAGTGCTTTTTTCGCAGATAGCTATGTAAACGAGTATACGCGTGTTTATGTAGATATTTCCGCAGCCTGTATTTTCCTTACCTGTTGCACTACTGATAATCAGATAACAAGTGTAAGGAAAGGTTTAATAATAAATACCATTAAATATTTATATGAAAATATATTATGCTGGTGTTAAATGAATATTAAACTAAAGAAGATCGATGCGATAATCGTAGTAATCCTACTAGTAGTAGCTGGCATTGTACTATTTAAATCAGGTTATCTTCCGTTTGGAAATAAAGAAAATAAAGAAGTTACTGAAGAAAATGTATCTGTGACTCCGCCACCACCAACACCACCAGGATCGATTGTACCTGGCTTTATGAGGGCTGTTTCTCCTGAAGATGAAGGAGTTCATTATAACAAAATTCTTGTTAGTAGAGAATGGTGGTACTGGAGTGCAATACTCGATGGTGAGGATAGCAGTCTTAAGGGTTGGTCAGTTGCTGTCAGTTTTAATCATATGGCCATAGGTGATCTTTTTGGAACTTTAAAGCCGGATCTTTTAGTAGTAACACTACATGGACCCAACGGGGAAGAATACGGAGGGATGATAAACAAGAAAAGAGGGTTTGGAATACTTAGTTCTCCTACACTTGAAGCAAAATCGCCCGGGGTAAGTGTAACCTATGATAATTCATGGGCTGAAGGGAAAGCACCCAAGTGGCACGTTCATGCTGAAAGTGACGACATAGACAAAAATCATAAGATTGTCATAGATTTAAATTATTTTGCGCCATCTGAACCAATTTGGACGGCTGGAGAGCGAATCCTTGACAAATCGAAAAGCAATATTGCAAGCTACGTTTTCTTGGGATGCACCGTGAATGGAAACATAACGATAGATGGAACAAAATACAAAGTAGGGGGTAATGGATTCCACGAACACTCCTGGTCACCCGGTATTGTTACAAGAGGTTTAATCAACGGCTGGGACTGGTGCCATATGTCCCTGGACAATGGATGGAACATATACTTTACTAGTTACTATCCAACACCGCAGGTCTTATCACGTAAAACATCAAGAATCAACCCATTTGGTACTTTGATTATAACAACTGATAAAGGTAAAACACTAACAATTTTAGATAATGTCGATCCAAAGATTGTGGCATCAGATACGAAAGTTTTCCCGTTTGTAAAAGTACCTTCCGAAATTAGCATAACTGCAAAACCAGGTCTTCTCCAAATACCGATAAAATCAAGCAAAATAGTATTGAATATAGACATGAAAGCCGATAATACCTACGAGAAGGTATGGAAATTCCCAACCTATGTAGGAATGAAGGTTGGAAGATGTATTATAAGCGGAAAAATCACATGGACAGATGATGACGGAAAATACGAAGTCGATCTAAATGGCCTAGGCACAGTTTGGAGTATGAGTGCGCTGTTCTAAATTTAAACTATTTTTTTACTATCTCTACTTTGCCACTGTCTGCATCCAATAGTACAGTATCTCCATCTTTTATATTATCTATATCTATCTTATCTACACAGGGAATTCCGGCGAGAATTACACCGGTTGCAACAATTGTTTCTGTTTCTTTGTTGATGATTCCCTTTGGTGCTACACCGTTTTTCTTTAAACCATAAATGACATAGGATCCAACAGTAGAACCTTTGCCACATGGAAACACCAGAATCTTGTCTTTAATGGATTTTCCTTCCAGAGGATGGCCTTTTTCAATCATGATACCTGTTTTGATGTCGAAACTACCGTAGAATCCGATTGGTTCCTTTGATACAATTGCAACACCCTTTGCTTTTCCTGGTGATATCATTCTTCCCTTCATGATTGCACCTCTATTAGTTTGTCAATATTTGCAAAAACAACACCTTGCTTACAAAAACCTGGTAAATAGTTTGCAGCTTTACCGGAGTTTACACCCGTTACTTTGTATCCCATATCCTCAATTGGAGAAACAACCATGCATGTATCGGCAACGACGTTACCACCTGCCTTTTCAATTATGTCTGTGAAGCCCATTCTATCTGCTGCCTCTTTCATCATTCTTGAAGTGCAAATCCAAATGGGTTTCTTCAGATGTTTTCCTTTGAGTTTTTCTGCAAGTGTTGAAATCTCCTTAAGAGATGCATGCGGACAACCTAGAATTACAATATCTGGATCTTTACCTGTGTTTAGCTTCGCGTAGGTTTCTTCCAATTCTTTTTTTCCGACGATGATGGTTTCCAGTTTATCTTTTTTTACAAGATCTGCTTCTGGTGTTAATCCTTCAACGTGATACATTGCAACAGCTCCTGATGCAGCCATTGCAGCACCAAGTGCCTTTAATTGATCCGTGTCTGCGTCTTTTATTCCTGTGAAATACGGATTTTTGTCTTTTACCTGTTTACCGACGAAATAACCCAATGCGCCAAAGTCAGAGCTAAACTTAAGGTCTGCATCAACTTTTATATGGAAATTAGGCTGGCGGTTTTCCCAGATATGTAGGCCATAGTTAGGAGTCTTTCCAATGATTGCAGCGGCTAACGCAGACGGACCGCCTTCTCTGTTGGTACGAGCGCCAATTACAGAGTTGGAAAAGCACACAGCTGATGACTCCGACCAGGCAATGTGCTCTCTAAACCTCGGAAGATTACCAGCTAGATATGGAGTACAAGTCGAGGTTGTTACGATGCCCATACTTTTGAATGCGTTCATTATTCTTAGTTGATTCTTTGCAAAATCCTTTGGAAAACCAAGTTTTTCCCAGTCCTCAAGATCCATTCCTGCTGGGTTGAGATATGTAAGTACCTTTACTTTTGCTCCTTTTTTTGCAATATCCTCTAAAAACTCTGTACCAGGATCAGCAATAGATTTGTAGGAGACGCCTGCAACCTGAACAGATCCCACGGGTATCATTTTATCTGCACCATAAATTTCCCCTAGACGAACTAAAAGTCTAAGCATTCTTTCTGGTACTTCGCCCTCTTCACCATCAAGAATTTTCTCTTCTTCTTTAGTAAGATACATATGTTCCCCGTATGGACAGGGTTATATGCTTGTAATATTTTATTGTTTTGTCTTTCATGAAACTAAAACAGTTGTCTACAGATTTCATTGTCGAAGAAATTCCAAGCATTGAAATCTCTCAGGAAAAAGATGAACACGCAATCTTTCTCCTAGAAAAAAAAGAGATTGATACGTTTGATGCTGTTCGTTTGATATCAAAAAAACTTCGTGTTCCTTTGTTTGAGATTGGTTATGCAGGGTTAAAAGACAGGCATGCACTTGCTAAACAATACATTTCCATACCGACGCATTACAAGATACAGAATACAAAGATCGGCACATTGAACATTCAGCTCGTTGGTTACAACAGAAAGAAAATAAAAATTGGTGATCTGAATGGAAATAAATTCACGATTACCGTTCGCGATGTAAAAGAGAATGAGTTAGACAATGTTTCCAAGAGGGCGGAGACCATTTCTTGTTGTGGTGTTCCGAATTATTTTGATTCACAACGTTTTGGTAGCGTCATCGGCAATGAGTTCATTGCAAAGTACGTGATAAAAAAAGAGTATGAACAAGCGGTAAAACGATATCTTACCGCATACCTAAAGTCTGAGCCGAAGAAGATTAAAGACGAGAAGAGAAAAATACTTGCACAGTGGAATGACCTGCGTAACGTTACAGTTTGGAATAAGACCTTTGCAACAGTAATTAAAGAATATGTAAACACAAACAGTTGGCTTGCTGCCTACAAAAAGATACCGGCACATTTACGAGAGATGTTTGTGAATGCATATCAGAGTTACATGTGGAATGAGTGTGTAAAAGAAGTATTAAAAAAATGTGTGGAAAAGAAAAAACTGTATCCGGTTGAATACGCTGTTGGTTCGTTACTTTTCTATAAAGATCTTTCCGAACAGGAAATACAAAAAATACCTTCAACTTTTGGAACTGCCAGTGAAAAAGTAAATTTTTCAGAATATGAAAAACATATAATCAATAATGTGCTATTACAAGAGGGAATCACACTCACAGATTTGGCAATTGAGGAAAAAACAGGTAATTTTTTCAAAACACGTGCACGCTCTATAATCATAATACCTGAGAATTTTATTATATCTAACCCTGCAAAAGATGAGTTGAATAGTAATAAAACATCTAAATATAAAATTGAAATATCATTTTCTTTACCAAAAGGAAGCTATGCAACTATCGTTACCAAGCGATTATTTGGGCACTAGGGATTTTTTTCCTATATCTTATGCCAAAAATTAAAGTAGAAACTGACGATATTGTTTTTAGATATGCTCAACGAAAAACAAATCAAAACAGAAATACAAAATTTAATTGATGTTTTTAAAACGAAATATCAAGAGTATAAAAAAGATTCTGAAGCGAGTATTGAAACAAAATTAGTTGAACCATTGTTTTTTCTTCTAGGATGGACAAAAGAGGATTTTGATAAACAGGCGAAAGCCCAACGAGGCGATAGAACAGGACATGCAGATTATGCATTTAAAATCGGGGATAAAATCGTTTTCTATTTAGAAGTAAAAAGAGTTGGCATCCCTTTAGATAGAGAAGCAGACAAACAGGTTATTTCTTATGCGTTATCCAAGAGAGTGCCTATTGCGGTCTCAACTAATTTTGAAGAATTAAAGATATTTTGTGTCGAACAGGAAAACGCTATTAAAAATAAATTCAGAGTTTTCAACTCTCCAGAAGAGTATGTTTCTAATTTTGATGATCTATTATTCTTATCAAAAGAAAGTTTTGAACAAGAAATCATTTTAAAAAAGGCAGAAAGCGAAGGGCGGTTGAAGAGGAGAGCATCCATTGATAAAGCTCTACTTGAAGACCTCATGCATATTAGAAGTCTAATTGCAAGCGATCTCGAGAAAAATTATCCTGGAAAATATGAGATTAATGAAAAAGATGAGATCATTCAGCGCATTATTGACAGGTTGATATTTATCAGAAGATGTGAAGATACGGGAATTAATCCAGAAAATCTGACGCTGAAAGAGGCAATGGCACTTCCAGATAATAAGGCATATCCAAAACTAAAAGAGATTTTCAAAACATATAATGACGTATATAACAGCGGATTATTTATTATCGCAAAGGACAATGATTGTGACAAGATTACAATAGATGGAGAAATCATCAAGAAACTAGCACGTTATCTATATGAATCGAAAGACGGAGAGTATATTTACAATTTTGACTGGATTGATGCGGATGTTCTTGGTCAAGTCTATGAACAATATTTGGGTAAACTCTTGGCACAAACAAAGTCTGGTAAAGCAAAACTTACTAATGGACAAGCACATAGAAAAGAACAAGGCATCTATTATACGCCTACGTACATTGTTGATTATATTGTTAAAAATACAGTTGGAGAACTGTTAAAAAATAAAAAGAATAAAGCAAAAGACATAAGGATTTTAGATCCTGCCTGTGGGTCTGGATCATTTTTGATTAAAGCGTTTGATTATTTGTACAGCAACCTATCATCTGGTAAAGATTCAAAACAGTATAGAATCGACAGCCAAGGTAAGTATTCGATTAAAACTGAGATATTGAAAAATAATCTCTATGGTGTTGATTTAGACAATAAAGCAGTTGAGATTACCAAATTGAATTTACTTTTAAAAGCAGCAGAAAAAGATAGACGATTACCTGAAGAAATTGATGTTCATATCAAACATGGGAACTCTTTAATTGATGATGAAGCAGTTGCAGGACTTAACGCTTTCAAATGGGAAGGAAATTTTCAGGAGGAAAGTTTTGATGTTGTAATTGGAAATCCGCCTTATGTGAGAAACACCGAATTACCTAACCGTGATAAAGAATTTTTTATCAAAAATTATTCAAGTGCCCATAAACAATATGACATATATGTATTATTTTTTGAAATTGGATTAAAATTACTTAAAAATAAAGGATATTTAGGTTTTATTACTTCAAATAAATTTATTGCAAGTGAATATGGTCAAAAATTGCGAGAATTAATTCTCAAACAATGCCGAGTTGCTTCGCTCATAGATGTATCTAATTTGAGAGTTTTTAAAGATGCTTCTACTTATCCAGTGATAACAATTTTACAAAAAACCAAAGAAGAAGGATACAGAAAAAACAACAACATATCCTTCCAAAAAATAGAAGATATTAGCGATTTGTATTCTAATAAAAATATTACAGTAATAAAACAATCTAAATTTATGGAAAACGAGGATAACCAACTCTTAGAACATAAGGGAAATAAAAAATCTGATCTTATCAAAAAAATTGAAAAAAATTGTTTTAAAATAAAGAACCTTTTCCTATGTCAAAGAGGCTCACCAAAGAACAAAATTAAAATCTTTGATAATAAAACTCGCGAATCATTGTCTTGTATTATTTCCAGAGACGCAAATAGATATTGTCCAAAAGTTTCTGAGAAAATATTCGTCATGTCAGATCTACAAAATAAAATAATATCGAAAGAGAAAATACTATTACCCCGCACAGTTCTAAGTCTAAAAGCTGCTTACGAAACAGGCAATAATTTTATAATGGACAGAATCTACTATTTGATTCCCAAAGATGGAGTAAAAACTAACCTTAAATTCGTCACTGGTATTTTAAATTCTAAATTAATGGATTTCTATTATAAGATTGGTTTTGGTACCACACATGTTGGCGGTGGTTATTTAGATCTAAGGGGAATTCAAATAGTTGAGTTACCAATCAAACAAATCCCAGAATCTCAACAACAGCCGCTCATAAAACTCGTGGATAAAATGCTTTCTCTCAATAAACGTCTTAACGAAATCGGTGACAAAAAAACTTCTGAAAGTGCAAAACTCGAAGAAGAAATCAAAAAAACAGATAATGAAATTGATCAACTTGTCTACAAACTCTATGGTTTAACTAAAGAAGAAATTGCTATTGTTGAAGAGAGTTTGAAAAAATAATATTTTAAAAGAGGGGGAAAAAATGTCTTATGAGCAGTATCCTTTTTGGTTGAAAAACCAAAGAGACCATGCAGAAAGCGAATTTTCTTGTTTGAGGCGTGAAAATGAAGAATTAAAGAAGAGAATTAAAGAGCTAGAAACGGAAATCAAGAAATTGAAGATGAAATAATTATTGTGCAAAGCTAGAGATATAACAACTTTTAAACATAAAATATCTACGGGAAATAATACTTTCAACTTCCCCCTAAGAAGATATTTATAAAATAGAAGACGATTCATATATGATGTTGAACAACAGACAAAAATGTTTATTTTATTTTTTAAAAAAATCAGAACGTTGTTCAAAGATGCAACTTGCAAAAATTTTCTTTCTGATGGGTCAGGAGAGTATTATCAATAAAAGATGCAAATTTTATAGTTTTGTTCCTTATAGGTTTGGACCGTATTCTTTTGAGTTGTTTCATGACGTGGAATTGATGGAACAAGAAAAGCTGATAACGATTGATAGAAACAATATCACGTTTGTAGGAAATAGTGAGTCCATATCCGCAGAGAATGCACCACTCATTGATCGATATTTTGGAGATTATTTTTTCATGAGCGAAAAAAAATTGATTAATTTCGTGTACGAAAGATATCCTGATTATACAATTTTTAGTACAATTAGGAAAAAGAAGGAATATGTAAGAGATTTAACTGGCATATATACAATAGGTTATGAGGGAAGATCCATCGATGAATTTTTACTAAAAATGATCGATGAAAAGATCCAGATTCTCGCCGATGTACGAAACAACCCCTGGAGTATGAAATACGGCTATTCAAAGCAAAATCTGGAAGTATTTTGTGATAAATTAGGAATTCGTTATATGACTATTCCTTCGCTTGGCATTCCGGGTTCATTACGGAAAAATCTGAATGACAGAGAAGCATATGAAAAATTATTCACCATGTATAGTACCTATATTGAAAATAAAATAGGAGAATTACAAGAATTAAAACGTTTATCGGAAAAACATAGAATCGCCCTGATGTGTTTTGAAAGAGATCCGAGCTATTGTCACCGTGGGGTGTTGGGAAAAGAATTAGAAAAATTAGGTGCAGAGGTTGAATTTAATTGACCTGGCAGAAAAAACGTGTGACTATTGTAACAAAGGCATATCCTGAATACAGCAAAAGGCATGGCTCGGTTGCATGTACTGCAGGAATAACAGAAGATGGGGATTGGATTCGCCTCTACCCTATTGATATGAGGCATTTTAGCGGCATAGATAAAATCTCAAAATTTGATGTCATCGAAGTAGAATGTACGTCCGATCCAGATAAACTGAGCCGAAAAGAAAGTCATAAAGTTAGACCAGATTCCATTAAAATAGTTGATAAAAGTTTGACACAACCGAAGGCCGACTGGAAAAAACGGAACAAAATCATCTTACCAATGCTTTCAAAATCTATTGAACATTTACAAGAGTCATACGAAAAAGACAAAACTTCCTTTGGTTTGATAAAACCCCGTAATCTATTAGATTTCATAAAAACCGAAGAATTGCAAATCTATGAACAGGATAGTTGGTCTTTTACTATAAATCTCGATGGCACAAAAATACCAAATGTCTCGAAAATACCACACATTTTCAAATATCAGTTCAAATGTTCGGGTTGTAGTAATGATAGCGAGCACATGATGCAATGCGAGGATTGGGAGCTTTTTGAATCGTATCGCAGTTGGGGAGCACGATATCAAGATACTCAAATCTTATGGACAAAACTAAGAGATAAATATCTTACATGGATGTTGGAAAAGCGAGACCTGCATTTTATCATGGGAATGTATTCTCAGTATCCAACATGGTTTATTGTTGGACTGTACTATCCGCCAAAAAATAATCAGTAATAAGATGATTAAAATCAGACATGCAATTTTTTTATAAAATTACGACAATTCTCAACAAGCATATCAATTTCTTCTTTCGTTGCATTATCAACATGTACACCGCCAACGGCAACAACCTTGGTTTTATATTTTTTACACGCTGCTTCAGCTATTGGTTTTAGAACAATATCATCAAAATGTCCTTCCAATCTTATTGCTTGAGTCTTTTTGTCTGGTTCACAAATAACAACGCCACCAATGTGAGACTTTTCTCCGCCACCAAGAACAAAAAGAAGGTTATCGCCAATCTTTTCTTGCTTTAACCAAACTTTATACTTGCCTTCACCTGATGTAATCATTAACATCAACTTTTTTATACTTTACAATCTCGTATTTACTCTTGTCAACATCAAAAGGAATTGTTGCATCAACACCAACTTTAGCGGTGAGTGTTTTTTTACCTTCCTCGTGTTTGGCAGATGGGTCTAGTGAACTACCGGGTGAATCGGTTTTAACAATCAAGTCTTTATCTCCCTGGAAACGAGTAGCAATTGACCACTCAACAGCAGTTGGATTATAGATATCAACGTCTTCATCAATGATTACTACATGTTTCATGCTCTTGTGACCGTTAAACGCTGCTTCTATTGCTTTTTTGCCATCGTCAGGATGTTTCTTTTCAATCTGAACAATGCCATGAAGCCACGAACCACCACCTATCGTAACAAGCACGTTTTTACATTTAACAACCTTACTAACCTCATCATAGATAGTTGGTTCTTTAGGCATACCCATTAGTATCTTATGCTCAAATCTACCGGGAATCAATGCCTGATACATGGCATCTTTTCTATGCGTTATGCAATCAACGACAAAAACTGGTTCCTTTCTTTCAAAATCACGTGTTTCTGTTAAATCTAAAAATGGTCCTTCTCTGTCGACTTCTTTAGTAAGCCTTCCTTCAAAAACAAACTCAGAATCAGCTGGAACCTCCAAATTCTTTGTGACGCATTTAACCATCGGTGTTTTATCAAGAGCATTTGCAATGGAAAACTCATCAACTCCAGAGGGGGGACTCAAAGACGCTGCAATCATAACAGCCACAGAATTACCTATACAGACGGCCATCTCAAGATCGCCTTTTACTTTATCATAGGTAGTACGCGTCTGCCGACCTTTTATGAGACGGGCTGTGAACTTATTCTTGCCCATTTGCATGAGACGATGATAAGATACATTTCTGCCAGTATCTGGGTCCTTTATAGTAGCAACCGTTGCAGTAGCATATCTTCCACCATCACCAGGCAGATGAAAAAGAAGAGGGATCTTGTCCAGATCTGGATTTTCAATAACAACTTCCTGGCATGGTGCCTTGTCTAACATCTTGGGAAGTTTTAGGTTTCTTAGGGCATCAACCTGTTTGAACAAAAGTTTATCTTTAGTTGTACCCAGAGCTTCTGCAATTATGTCCCTATTTGAGGTAATACCAGCAAAAACTGGAAAAGTGTAACCCTTTACTTTTTCAAAAATCACTGGTTTTTCGTCAAGAGAATAGATAATATTTGCAATCTCGTATTGTGTGGATACTTCTTTTTTGATTCGTACAAGTTTACCTTCTTTTTCAAGTTTAACAAGAAAATCCCGAAGATTCATTCTCTACTGCCTCTTCTGCTAACTCCTATTGTGGTTTTCAAAACTTCAAATCCTTCTTTTTCAATTGCTGTTGCTACTTGCTCTTGCAAATCTTTACCAGGAGTAAGTGCGATCATATTACCACCCCTTCCCCCACCCGTGAGTTTTGCTCCAAGTGCACCATTACTTCTGGCTACATCCACAAGAAAATCAAGTTCGTTGGATGAAACTTCAATCTGTTGCAAAAGTTTATGATTTTCATTCATCAGTTTACCAACGCCTTCGTAATCTTCATCCTGCAAGGCTCTTTTTGCCAGAAAAGCTATATTTTCAGCGCGTTCGAATATTTCCTTGTATTTAGTTGGGTTTTTCTCTCTTCTTTCTTTTACACCAGCAACAACCGCAGATGTGTCTGCTACTTTGCCGGTATTTCCTATTACAACTTCAACTGGACTTGGCAAAGTAATTCTATCCATAACATTTGGTTCACCTTTTTTGAACCATATGAGTCCACCAAAAGTTGCGGCAGTGTTGTCTATTCCGGAAGGAGTGCCGTGATATCCTTTTTCTCCTTCGAAAGCAGCATTATTAATTTCATCATCAGATAGATTTAGACTAAAACATTGCGAAAGAGCTCTGGCGATTGCCACACATGAAGCCGCACTTGCACCGATGCCACTAGCGGCATATAGATTGCCCTCCAATAGAATTTTAACACCCCTCTTCGACGTATCAATGTTCACCGCCTTCAAAATCCTATTAATTGAGTCTTTTTGCTGCTCTAGTTTATCTTCCTTATATCTGGGTGTCGCACCTCTCTTGTCATCTAGCTTCATCCCATGAGTACTAAGCGGTTCTACTTTTGCAACCGTATATTTTCCAATGGCCGATACGATAGCAGGTAGTCCATATACTACAAAGTGCTCATTAAATAAAATGGCTTTCCCAAAACCAATGCCCTCGCCCTTCATATGTATCACATATATTGTCCTAGGTTTTATTATTGCTGGTTTTTATTGCAATACTATAATTAGTATATGTTTTTTATGATTATGGTAAAAATACATTCTTATTTTAATGATAGAGTACAAGTAATAAACTATTATCTTTTGATTAATAATATTGATTTATAATCAGATCCAGCAGGATGCTCGAATGAAGATTCGAGAGAGAGTTTATCATATAACTCCTCTTGTTTAAGAAATAGACTAATATCATTTTTAATTTCTCTACATATAAGTTTTGCATTTTTTTTCATATTTGATGAAAGATTTTTAAGAATCGGTTCTAAAGGCCAAACATCTCCTGCCAAAAATATTATATCAAAATTTTCAACGGGATAACTTGCACCATCGCCGTATTCAATTTTTATTTTATCTGATAAACCTTTTTTAGAGACATAAGACTCTGCCATTTTAACAGTTTTTCTAGATCTATCTATGGTTGTAATTTTTCCAGCGACTTTTTCCTCTGCGATTATCATGGGTGTAGATGGGAGTAGCCCACATCCAATAAACAACACTTTATCTTTTGATGATACATTTACAATTTTAAGTTCTTTTGAGATGACATTTTTTCGATATTTTGATAAACCTATATAAAAAAAATTTATTTTTCTTGCTAGTAATTCTAAAAATACGAATCTGTAGCACATTATACGCCTTCGGATATCGATTAGTTTTTGATATCCTCTTTTGTATTTCATGTCGTATCTATAGTATAAGAATAATTTAGTTATTTATTAAACTATCACAATAAAATAAAAACCTCTCGACAAAAAATCGATTTGGAAAAAAGCTGATTTATTACATAGCATATCTAATGAAAAACAAAATTATATCTAAAACTAGTTAACTTCTAAATAGTCTAATATCAATACATAACTCAAATGAAAGAAGAACTTCGTAAAGAAGGAATAAGAATAAGAAAAAATTTACCTGAAAGGGAGTTGTTGGACAAAAGTAAACAGATTAAAAAAAGACTTTACAAGATGAAAGAGTTCCAGCAAGCATCTACGATTCTTTTTTATGTTTCTTATGATAATGAGGTTTATACCCACGATATGATTAAAGAACGTCTATCAAATAGGAAAAACGTGATAGTACCTATTACCGACATGAAAAATCACTGCTTAACTCCATCTAAACTTGATGGTTGGGAAGATTTAGAATCCAGCGTCTATTCTATATTAGAACCGAAAAAGAACTGCATACATGAAGTTTCATTAAATGAAATAGATCTAATATTGGTACCCGGAGTAGTTTTTGATGAATCTGGTAATAGAATTGGGCATGGCATGGGATATTATGATAAACTATTGAAGAATTCAAAAAATGCATGTCATATAGGATTGGCTTTTGAGGTACAAATAGTAGATAGCATACCAGCAGAAGAGCACGATGTAAAAGTTGATAAAATAATAACAGAAGAAAGAATTATTACATGCTTATCTTAAGTAACGATTTCTTTGAGTCGCTCCTGTTCTATCGCATTTTTAATTTCCATTGCAATTCTTTCACCATAACTTATAGAATTGCCGTAAAGATAACCAGAGTGTGGCGTAAACTGGGTCAATGGGCTACCAGGGATCCTCATCGACACATCAAAAACAACCATCTCTTCTTTACCTTTTTCTGCGGCAATAGCACCTTGCAACGCAAACGGACCGATTATGCCTGGTGGATATTCTTTTTTTGTAGTTTTGACAAATTTTTCCCCGAGATCAAATATTTTCTCAATAATAGATTCCTTAGTGGTAGCTGCTATATGGCCTGTTTCAATGATTTTAGGTCTAAGATATTTTAGTACTTCTTGCTGTTCATCTGCAGGGAGTCGAATAAGGCCGTCTATATTGGTCTGTCTTCTTGTATCTGTACCCATTATCTCAAGCTCATCATCAATTATTGAATAGAAGTAGTTGAAATTTATCTGCGCACCAATAACATACTCTTCAATTACTGCTTTTTTAAGCGATCCATTAGTTATTAACTTCTTTTTAAGCATGTCCTCAGATTTTTTCTTGTAATCATTAAAACTTGTTGCATAAAAAAACGCTCGTTCGTAGCCACGAATCGCCTCGCTTACTTTTACTATAACCAGTCTGTCGATATCCTTGGGTGATTTGAATATCTTTGGATACCTTATACCTGCTTTCTCAAGAAGATAATATTGATTCTTTGGTACATCTCTTTCCTCAAGCTTAAGCATGGAGCGCGTCCCAAAGATTGGGACCAAAAACTTGTTCTCGATATCCTTGAAATCGAAATATACCCAGAAATACCTGTTATGAATGAAAATCGTGTTTTTCTTTCTCAGTTCTTCTTGAACAGATGGTTTAACTATATCTGAAAATTTGTCAAGAACAATTGTTTCATCTATACAGCCTCTGCCATCTTCACGTGTTTTGTAGTATTTTGTGTATGTTTTATCTCTACCTTTTTGACATACAGCAAGTGTACGAAAACCGTGTTTTTTTGCTCCTCTACAGACATCGAGTGCGGAATGCCCTCCCAAAACACCGATTGTTATGTTATCTTTATCGTAAGACTCCACCAATTTCTGAATTTTTCCTCTTTCTATCATAGGGAAGCCTCCCCATATACGACACTATTATTTGAATTTTGGCCTTTTAGACAAATGAACAGATAACGGAATTCTATGCTGTGGATAAACGGATGTAATTTCATTGATTAAGTTGTACAGTTCATTTAGATTGTACGCATGGTTTTCCTCACCAATTGTTTTAACTCTGAAACGTGGTGTAAATGTTTTATTTTTGCTTTCTTTTTCACCAACAACAACAATTATTGGCACCCATTCTTGCTCTGCATCTCGTATTTTACGGCTAACGCTTTCCTCACGATCATCAATATCTGCTCTTATGTGAACATACGGGGATTTTTTATTAAATTCTTCAATAAACTTTTCACATGTTTTAACAAAATCACTGCCAACAGGAATAAACCTGATTTGAGTTGGTGAAAGCCAGACAGGAAGCATTGGTTTTTGACCTTTGCTCATCTTAATTGCTTCTTTTTCAAGCAAAGCGTAAATTACTCGTTCTATAGCACCTGATGGGCTACAATGAAGTATCAATGGATGTTTTGTTGTTCCATCTTTATCCGCAAATTTAATATCGTATCTCTCCCCGTTTTCAATATCAATTTGATCTGTACTTAACGCTGATGCTTTATCTGATATATCAACAAAGTTAAATTCGTATTTTAAAATAAAGTAAAATATTCTTTCATCCCACATCTCTATTAAAACCGGTTTCCCTAATTTTTTTACAAGATCTATCATAAAATCCTTATTTTGTTCATAAAAATCTTTAGTTGTACGTAAAGCCATCTCAACATCATCTTTCTCGATGCCGATATTTTTCAAAACGCTAAGACATAAATCATATCTTACTTTAAACTCATCCATAGCCATCGCTAAGTCAGAAGTAAAGGCATGCACATCTGGCATTGTAAAAGCTCTAAGTCTTCTTAACCCAGTAAGTTCCCCAGATTGCTCTCGTCTGAAAGAATATCTTGTTAATTCATAGATTTTAAGTGGTAAATCCTTGTAGCTAATTGTAGCATCATGAGCCATTAGAAATTGTCCAAAACATGCAGCGAACCTTAAGAAAAAATTTCTCTTATCACTTTCAATCTGATACTGCCTTGCAGGAAACCTCTGTAAATATTTTGAAAGTGTTGGATGATCCATGTCATACATTATTGGGGTTTCAACTTCCAAACCACCATATTCAACTACTCTTCGAGTTACATAATCCTCAATTAATTTTTTTATAAATCTGCCTTTTGGATAAAACCTCATGTTTCCTGCGTCGGATGCGGGCTCGTAATCGGCTATTTCCAGTTTCTGCATCAACTTAACATGAGGTGGTTCTTGTTTAACTGCTCTTGATTTATCTTTTTCATAAAATGCAAATTTCTTTAAGTTTTCATGTCCTTTGAAATCAAATTTACCAACATCATGCAACTTACCATCTTCTGCGAGAATATACCAATAAGAACTAAGTTTTCTCTCTTTTTTCAACGACTCAGTTTCTTCGCCCACTGGAATAATTTCTCTAGATAGTTCAGAAAGGGGATGACCTTTACAAGATATCTTAAATGATTTGTACCAACCAAAAGGTGCTCTGCGAACATTGAAATTTTTATTTTTTAATTCGTGTTCAATCTCAATAAGAATTTCTTGAGCCCTTTTTGGGCTAGCCAGATCCGAAGACAGATGCGCATAAGGATAAAGCATTATGTTTTTGACTTTTAGTTGCTCAGCTGTTTTTTCAATCTCGGTAGCCGCCTGTTTAACCGCTTGCTGAGGTGATTTTTCATCAACCTTTTCTACAGCAGTAAAAGCAATCAAAGCCTCCTCAAATCTATCCTTTTTAATTTTTGTTTCTTCAGGATTTTTAATTGCTTTTTCTTTGACTTCGTATTCTATATAATCGCTATGAATTAGTAATAGTTTCATGGAATCAAACTCTGTAAAACAATAACTGTTATTAAATATAATGTCAAAACTTTAAAAAGTTAATGGGGGAGGCGGCGGAGGTGTTTAACACCGCTTTAAAAATCTATAATTGAACTGACTTGCAATCCCATCTCTCCGCCTAAAAGAGAAATACATTAAACAATATAAGAACGTTTCGGAAAAATATCAATGAAAAGTTTCTCCATGGTTATATGAGGATGATACTAAGATTAACGTAAACTCGCGAATTTGTTATTTTAAAGTAAACGACGGTTTGCTGTGAAAAATTGTTTATATTGTTTTCTTGTAGGACTTTGCATCCATTAGGCCGTCTACTTCAGATTTGTCTTTTATTTCTAGCTCGACAAGCCATCCATCACCATATGGACTTTTGTTAATAGTTTCTGGAGAATCTTCGAGTTTTTTGTTGACACCGACGACCTTTCCACTCACCGGTGCGTAAATTTCTGAAACAGACTTAACTGATTCAACAACACAAAGTTCTTCCCCTTTTTTGACTGCTTTACCAACCGATGGTAATTCTACATAAACAATATCGGTAAGTTCGGCCTGTGCATGATCAGTTATTCCAACTGTTGCTTTATTGCCCTTTACTTTTAACCATTCGTGCGTCTTTGTATATTTTAAATCATCTTTCACTTCATTTGCCATATTTATCAAACCTCGTTATTTTTTCAAATGTTTTAAACATTTTCTAATTCTTTTGAGCCCAATCTTTTGGTACAAATGGTGGTTTTACTACTTTAGCTTTCAAAGGTTTAGCTCTCACAATTATGTCAAGCGTAGCCCCTTCTGCTCTACAATCAGGATGTACGTAACCCATGGCAATACCTACATTAAGACATGGGGACAGTGTTCCACTAGTAACGGCACCGACCTTCTTTCCATCTTTGTGGATTTCACAACCATGCCGGGGAATGCCTTTATCAACACACATTAAACAAGTCATTCTCTCAAAAGTGCCTTTTTCTTTTTGCTTCAAAAGCGCCTCCTTTCCAATGAAATCATGATCCCAATTCACAGTCCAGCCAAGTGTTGCTTCAAGAGGCGTTCTTCCACCGTGAAACTCATTTCCTGCAAGCATAAAACATTTTTCTAATCTGAGCGTATCTCGCGCACCAAGTCCTATCGGTTTTATATCAAATTCTTTACCGGCATCAAGTATTTTATTGAATACAATCTCTGCTTTTTTCGGCGGAGTTATCTGCAACTCAAAGCCTAGTTCTCCAGTATATCCAGTATGAGAAATAATACATGGGACGCCAGCGATATTATCGTATTGACATCCGAAAAATTTTACCGAATTTAGATCGGTATTTGTGAGTTTCTGCAAGGTTTCTCTTGATTTTGGTCCCTGAATTGCAAGAATAACAAAATCCCTTGAAACATCTTCTGCTTTAGCATTGAGTTTATGTTTTTTGGCTTGTTCATTCAACCAGTTAGTCACAATAACATTCATACCTGCGTTGGGAATCATCATATATTTGTCCCCAAGGTTCATAAAAATGGTATCATCGATGATGGTTCCATCTTCTTTCAATATCTCTGTATACTGGCTCTGTTTTTCCCCAGCTTTTGATACGTCTGCTACTGTATTAAGACTCAGCAATTTCATGGCATCTTTTCCCGAGATCCAAACATTGCTCATGTGAGAAACATCAAAAAGGCCAACTGTCTTTCTCACCGCTAGATGTTCATCTCGTATCGATGAATATTGTATTGGCATTTCAAAACCTGCGAATTCAGTAAATTTTGCTCCAAGTTTTTCATGGATTTTATATAATGGTGACTTCAATGCCATAGCTAACGCCCCACCAGGTGTATAATGTAACTGTAATTTAACATTTCGACAAAACATTTATCAAATATCTCTCATAACATAGAACGATGAAAACGACAGAAATAGAAGGCGTGTTTAAAAATAACAATCGTCTCTTCACAGAAAATCCTGCATCTTGCATAGGAATAAAAGTATACAACGAACAATTAATCTCTTATGATGATAAAGAATTTCGTTCTTGGAATCCGTACAGGAGCAAACTTGCTGCTGCAATTCTTAAAGGATTAAAAAATATCAAAATAAAGTCTGAGTCTAAGGTCTTGTATCTAGGTGCTGCAACAGGTACAACCGTTAGTCACATTTCAGATATTGTAAAAGATGGTGTAGTTTATGCAGTTGAAAGTTCTCCTGTTTCACTGAAAAATTTACTAGAGGTAAGTAGGAAGAGACATAACATAATACCAATCTTGGCCGATGCAAATCACCCAGATAGATACGGTTCTCTTGTCTCTTCAGTGAATCTAGTATACCAGGATATATCCCAGAGAAACCAGGCAGAGATTTTCATAAAAAATGTTGAGAGATATCTAAGAGAAAACGGCCAAGGGATTCTCATGGTAAAGGCAAGAAGCATAGATGTGGCTTTGAAACCAAAACAAGCATACGAAATTGTAAACAATGAATTGAAAAAAAATGGATTTAAGATCGAAAATATGATAGAGCTTAATCCCTATGAAAAGGACCATGCTACGATTTTGGTATCTCTATAGAATTTTAGATTTTCATGCCTATTTCTTTTAGCATTTTATTTATAATGTAGGCTGGTGCTTCTGTTAGCAAATCTTTGTATGGTGATGGTGGTATTAACTCGGATTTGCTTAGTTGCTCGGCATTGTCTATATGTCGTTTAATTTCTTCCATATATAGTTGTTTGATTTTTGTTGAATTTTTAACGAGTTTTTTCTTTATGGATCTTGTTTGGAAAAAATTATTGTTGATTGTTTTATTTTCCAATCTGTTTAGTAATGGGATAATAACACTATCTATCATCTCTCCATTTTCAAGATCTACAAGATCATCAGCCAGCTGGTATGCAAGTCCTATCTCACGCCCGTAATCTGCGAGTGTTTCCAGTATTGGTCCGGATGCATCTGCTTCGATTGCTCCTGCTTTGCACGCAGAAGAAAAAAGTGAGGCGGTTTTCATGTTAATTATCTTGTTATACTCGGTAAAAATTTTCGATTTTGATATTTCTTCTGAATTGTTTTTGATATTTTTTTTGTTAAAATTGACTTCTTTAAATTCACCGTTCAAAATCTCGTTCCATGTATCACAATATAGTCTTGCGATTTTTTCTCCATGACTGAGAGCGATATCAAATCCGATTGCAAGCATCTTATGGCCTGTGAGAAGAGCACTGGGTACGCCATCTTGGATGTAAAAAGCAGGTTTTCCTCTTCTTTCTTTATCTTTATCAATTATATCATCATGAACAAGAGATGCAGTATGCGCTAGTTCTATAGCTACGGCACCCTCTATGGCCCTCTGATATTGATATGGTGTTTCTTTTCCACCAGTACAAACCTTAAATGAGAGATGTGCAAGCAGTGGACGAAGTCGCTTTCCGGCATGCAAAATTGAAATTATTTTTTTGTCAGTGATTGTGGTCATTATCTTTTTTTCTAAATCTTGTGTTGTTTCTGCAAAAACATCATCCAGGCTAATTGTTGGGTTTTTCATTATTAATTGTTTCTCCACAGATGCTTACATATATCAATATTAAATTAACATCATATATATTTATATTTTGTTATTTTTATAAATCAGTTAAATCTTTTATTTTTACCTCTCACATTTAATTAACATACGTTAATCAGCCATGGTATTTTTAAATCTTTTGAGAGCATCTATTTTTGTAGATGTCGAGCTATTATATATATCTCTGAGCTGCTTTTGCGAGATGCAGGCGGTGAAAACTGCTTAACTGTTTTAAATATTTTATTCGTTTTTTTGACAAAATCTTGTAGATCTTCACCTTCAAATACTTTGCAGACAAAGTTTCCATCGGGTCTGAGCAGTAGTTCGGCCAATTTGAGTGCGTGTTCACAAAGATAGACGCTTCGTGCCTGGTCAACAGAATAATTGCCTGAGATATTCGGAGACATATCTGATAATACAGTGTTTACCTTTTTGTCTCCGATTATTTGTTTGACTTTATCGATGGTTGAGTCCTCTGTTAAATCACCCTGTAAAAATGTTACCCCGCTTATTGGATTGATATAAGAGAGATCTATGCCAATTACTGATCCTTGATCGCCAACTAGTTCCTTTGCAACCTGGCTCCATCCACCAGGTGCCGCACCGAGATCGATAACAGTATTTCCCTTTTTTATAATTTTAAATTTACTTTGAATCTGCTCAAGCTTAAACGCCGAACGGGCTCTATACCCAACCCGTTTGGCTTCTTTGTAGTAGTGTTCTCTCTTTTTTTCTGTGTACCAGCGAGTCATAACAATTAGAGTATGATATCAATGTCCAATCTCTCAGCAAGTTCCTTGTATCTGTTTCGAATGGTGACTTCTGTTACTCCGGCAACATCTGCTACTTCTCGTTGTGTTCTGCGTTCACCGCAAAGAATCGATGCAATGTAGATGGAAGCAGCGGCAACACCGGTTGGTCCTCGTCCGCTTGTTAATTCTTTATCAGCTGCATCTTTTAAAATTTCAATTGCCTTTGATTGCACGTCTCCGCTCAGTTTTAATTCGCTACAGAATCTTGAAATATAATCTTGCGGTGAAGTGGGCATGAGTTTTAATCCTAATTCTCTTGCGATAAACCTGTATGTTCTTCCAATTTCCTTACGCGATACTCTTGAAGAACCAGCAATCTCATCCAATGTTCTTGGCACGTTACACTGACGGCATGCGGCATATAATGCAGCGGCAGATACGCCTTCGATGCTTCTACCGCGGATAAGATTTTTCAGAACGGCCTTTCTATAAATCATGGCTGCCGTTTCTCTGACGTTTCTAGGTAGTCCCATGCCGGAGGCCATTCTATCTAGTTCTGATAATGCAAAAGCAAGGTTACGCTCGGTAGCATCACTTACTCGTATTCTTCTCTGCCATTTTCTAAGTCTGTATAGTTGTGCTCTGTTTCTTGTCGGGATGGACTTTCCGTAGGAGTCTCTGTTTTTCCAACCAATCATTGTTGATAGACCTTTATCATGAATCGTATACGTCATCGGTGCTCCTGTTCGTGCTCGTTTTTCACGTTGATCACTGTCAAATGCACGCCACTCAGGCCCATGATCGATAAAAGCTTCATCAATAACAAGTCCACAGTCTTCACAAACCAACTCGGCTCTTGAATAATCTTTGGTTAGATGTGTGCTATTACATTCTGGACATTGGGTAATCTCTTCAATACTTGGCTTGTCCTTTTTCTTTCTTGATTGAGGTTGCATCATAAATAATTTCCCCCATAAATATTTTATACTTTTCGATACCCTTTTAAATGACATTATGGAACTTATATATAAAGTTTTTCCAGGATTTACTAGATTTATATCTGATTGACCAACTAGAAATAAAAATATTTTTGTGCTTTGCCCTAAAAGTCTGTTTTGACTCAAAAGTATTAATTTTGACTTAAAAGTCAGTGCTTTTCAGTACTTTTAGGGCAAAGCCATATTTTTGGGCTTTGCGGTACTGGTGCACCATTGTGTGGTGCATCTGGTGTGGTGCAATTGGTGTGGTACAAATGGGATGGTGCATTCTCACTTAGACATTAATTCATGTTTTTGTATATGTAGTTGCAATTTCAGTTCCTACTTTTGTGAGATAAAGAGTATTTCCGTCAGATGAAAAATTAAATTTATAGACATCTACAAAGCTTGGTTCATATTTAAAAGTAATTTGATTTCCCTCAATTGTATATGTTCCTTGTGCATGCATATATCCTATTGGTATGCTGCATGTTCCGTCATTGAAAAATGTATATGTGCTTGGAATCCCATATGTAGAATTTACCCAACTTCCAATAAATCTGTTATTATCTTGGGAATTACTAGAATTACTAGAACATCCACTTAACCCAACACAAACAAGCAAAACAATTGTTCCAATTATTATTAATTGTTTTTTCATATTTCCTCCCAAAATCCAAAATCTATAAGCCCATATCATCTTGTAAAATTAAATAATTTCCCTTTTTATGTTTTTAACCGATTTCATAAGAAGGTTTTCCCACTTTCGATTACCTAAACCCAAATCAATACCTGCCGTTTCTGCGGGAGTATTATCGAGCAATGACATGTGCGGTTTAATGAAATTGTAATAGACTTGATGCCATCTTACAAATGCTGAGTATTCATCTTTTAACCCTCTTTGTGTTTTGTTGCGCTCCCAAAAGATTAAAAAACCAATTCTGGATTCGATGTACCATATACATAGTACATGGGGTATGATTTATGAAGTTATCAATTCCTCCAGAACCGACTATAATAAAAAAGCAATTCAATAAAGAAATTAACAAAATTGAAATGAAAATAGAAACGCTCACTCTATGGTTTGGAAATAGGCTTCCAAGTTACTTATGGAGTGAGGGAGGATGGGCAAAACCCCTTAAAGAAGAGGGATACAACTGGCAGAGCTTTCTAAAAATATTAGCATTACACAAAAAGGATATGATAAAATGGTCATGGGATACTTTATCCTGGAAAGATTTTTTAATCAAAATACAGAAAACACTTAAAGATCCGGTTTTTAAAACAATATTAGCAAAATCTTAGGAGAGGATCAAATGAATACCGAGTCTGAGATAGATGGTGTACCAATAGTTCTTACAGCTTCACGTGCTGAAGCAAACGAGTATGATAACAATCCTTTCAATGCTTTTATATGTACATTTCCAAGAAAATTATCAGGATATATACTTAGAGAACACCTGTCAAATCTAAAAAATAATGAGGATGGAACCGCCAAATGCACCATTTACGGATTGAGAAAAGTAGAATCGATGCTTGTCGATGAATTTGGCGAAGAAAATATAGTTGTCTCTCACTACGATAATTTGCATAAATTTATCGGCAATAAAACAAAGATAGTCGGCATCTCATCAATGGACCCCATGGGGCTTGCCTATGTATCTACAACATATAATTCTCTCATTGGTTTTGGTGGAGAGGCGTTAAATTCATTTGAATTCAAAAAGTTAGTCGCACATCCTTCGATACAGAAATATAAACCAAAGATAATAGTTGGTGGCGCTGGTTCCTGGCAAATCAGCGAAGCGGGTGCACAAAAGAGCTTGGGAATCGACGTGCTTTTCCAAGGAGAGAGTGAAACAGACCTTGTTAACATTTTTAAAAAAATGATGAATGGAGAAAAAGTTCCATCATACTTTGAGGCGAAAAAAACTGATCGAGAAAAAGTGCCTCTAATAAAACATGCTGCATCCTATGGAATGGTAGAGATAACGAGAGGTTGCGGACGAGGGTGCCAATTTTGTAGCCCAACAAATCGAACAAAGCATTCGTTTCCCATTGATCATATCATGAAAGAGGTTAAAATCAACATAAAAGAAGGAGCAAAATCCATCTTTACCGTAACCGAAGATATCTTTCTTTACAAGTCAAAACCAGGTTTCATACCTAACAGGGAAGAGATAGTTAAGCTGTATAAAACAATCGCCGCTTATCCTGGTGTTGAATACATTTTGCTTTCGCATGCATCGCTTGCACCGGCGATATACGACAGAAAACTTCTTGAAGAATTATCACCGATTTTACTAGAAAAAACCAAATGGAATCCACAGACCAGTACAACATACAAAAAACCGTTCGTCTCAGTTGAGGTCGGAATAGAGACCGGTAGTGTCCGCCTGATGCAGAAATATATGAAAGGAAAAGCACTTCCATACAGTGTTGACAACTGGCCAGAACTCGTCGTTCAAGGTGTTGGAGCGATGAACGATTATGACTGGTGGCCGCTGTGTACGATTATGACAGGACAACCTGATGAAACTGAGGATGATGTAATAGCCACCTTGAATCTCATCGATGATCTAAGAAATCACAATGCCAAGATGTTTTACACCCCAGTTTTGTTCATTCCGTTAAAAGAAGCGGTTTTGGGCAACAATAGCAGAACTAATCTCAAGAACCTCACAGAATTGCAATGGGAGATACTAGCCAGATGTTGGAGGAACAACATCGATTTCTGGGCACCAGACATGCAGAAATTTATTGGACCCGGTTTCTTCTTTACTCATTGGTTATACGCGCGGTGGAAGCATGGCAAAAAAGCAACATTACCGATGATGCATCTTGCAGGTTTTCCCGTAGCCAATAAAATCGATAGAAAATGTAACCCGGAATATTGCCAAGAAGGCAGTTTCAAAGAAATTTTTGAGCAAATAAAAGAACGATTTTAATCTGAGCAAATGCCTTGGTTGTTAGCTTTTTAGAAATGCTTTATATGCCAGGTATGAAGAGTAGATATCGACCTTGCTTACGACTTCAAAAGGCGAATGCATGGACAGCACGGGTGGTCCTAGATCAACGACTTCCATACCAAATCTGGAGAAATACTTTGCGACAGTGCCTCCACCACCCTTGTCAACCTTGCCTAACTCGCCGGTTTGCCATGGTATTTTTCCCTTGTTTAGTAGTGTTCTTATCTCACCAACGTACTCTGCAGAAGCATCGTTTGCAGAGTATTTGCCACCGTTTCCTGTATATTTGGACATTACAACGCCTTGACCTAGTGATGATGCGTTTTTAAGTTCAAAAACATCAGTGTAATTTGGAGTTACTGCAGAGTTCACATCGGCGGAAATGACCTTTGATTTTAGCATTACCGAATCTGTATTTGCAGCTAGGTCCAATTCTTTGATAATCGATCTTATGAAAGTTTTAACCTGGGCAGTACCGCTACCCTCGCTACCTATCTCTTCCTTATCTACAAAAAGTGATATTGCCGTGTGCTCGGGATTTTTCAAATCTGAAATTGCTTTTAAAGATGCGAAGGCACATACTCTATCGTCGTGTCCGTAGGCGCCTACCAGCGACCTATCAAAACCCATGTCTCTTGCTTTGTATGCAGGAACTGCTTCAAGCTCAGCAGAAACAAAATCCTCCTCAATAAGTCCGTAATCCTTATTCAATTTTTCAAGGATTGCAGCCTTTATCTTTTCCTTAAAATCGCCTTTAATTGGTCTGTTGCCTACAACAATATCGAGGCTCTCTCCTTTTATTGCTTCTTCCAATTTTTTGTCATCCTGAACCTCTTGAGAAAGATGCGGCAATATGTCAGGAACCGAAAATACGGGGTCTTTTTCATCTTCGCCAAGAGCGAATATCTGTTTTTTGCCATCTTTCTTAACAACTACTCCATGTAAAGCGAGTGGTATTGTGACCCATTGGAATTTCTTGATTCCTCCATAGTAATGGGTTTCAAAGAGCGCAAGATGGCTTTCCAAATCTTCATACAATGGAACTTGTTTTAGATCTAGTCGTGGAGAATCAACGTGAGATATGACGATACGAAGACCTTCCTTGACAGATTTTTTGCCAGGTACTACGATGGCAGCTTCAGATTCTCTATTTAGCATGATTTTTTTCTTGTTTTTTAATGCAACTTCTTTTATTTTTTTTACAGTTTCTCTCTCTGTTTTGGATTCGTTTAAAAATTTTTTATATTCTTCTGCAAAATCAAATGCCTCTTTTATCTGATCCTTGTTAAAAATCGCCCATGCTGGTTTCTTCTTATAGGAATATTTGCTCTCTTTCTCTGTCATCCAAATACCTCTCATGGGTTCATGTGATAACAAAATAAAAAGGTAACTAAAAATAAATATGAAAAAGATAAAAAAATAATTTAGATTGAAGTTTTTATCTTCTTATTATATAGACTACTACTGCAATTCCTGCTATGGCTATTATAGCAATGATTACAACAAAAAGAATTAATCCAGAATTTGATGATTCTTGTTCGCCACCATTGTCTCCTCCATTACTGGGTTCAGCATTAGAAATAGTTATAGTAAGAGAACTGCTGCCTTCGTTGTAATTTGCGTCAGTCACAGACAAGGTAACTTCATATGTTCCCGTTTCTTCATAACTGTGGATTGGATTTTGGTCTGTTGAGGTAGTTCCATCATCAAAATCCCACAACCAGGCGTACTCAGGTTCAGGTGTACCACCCGGCGCCTCTCCATAAAAAGCAATGCTTTCTCCGATTTTCCCCTCAGAGGGACCGTCTGCAGTAACTTCCAAAGTAATCAAATCAGGAGCCGTATCAGAAAGATCTTCATAATTGTCACCAGATTCTTTATAATATTCGGTTGTGGCTCCGATTTCATCGTATATTTCATTATTGCTCAAAAGATCAAAAGGAACTGTAAGAGTTGATCCTGCAACCGAAAAATCCGAAATATTATCTATTATATCTTGATATGCTATTCTACATTCTTTGTTTACGTAATAAATAGTATACGATTCATTAGATGTGTAAAGTAATAAAATGTATACTACGTAATTCGTCCCAGTGAACGATTCTACCTCATCAATGTTTCCCGTATCTTGGATATTTCCGTATACCGTTAGCGTTAAGGTTATTCTTTTATCCTGTCTGGAATACGTCATTTCTCTGATATCAATATTTTTAATGTTGATGGTTGGGCTGCTACTAACATTAGTTCCATACTCATCGGCAACATCGCCTTCAATGTCAGTGATTGTGTGTGTTTCTGTTATTGCAATAACTGGACTGATTGAAACAATAAAAAAACTACATACTATCAATCCTACGATAAATATTTTCTTCATCATTTTTATCACATCTTTTTTCAGATAATTGTATTCAGGCTATATGGAATAAGGTTTATAATATTTATTTAACGACTATCGCCAAAAAATATCTTTCAAATTTCTATATTTGACTCTGATGGAAGATGAAAGGAATTACAATTTATCCTTTTTGACAAATTATCTATTTATTTTAATTTTTTCTTAAAATCTTTAGTCAAAGTGCTGAATTCATCCAATGTCGATTCGAGCGTACCCAAAGTTTCATGTATTTTATCTGTAACTATGGCTCCATGAGGCGAAGGTTTTATCAGACCATCTTTTTCTAGGGTTCTTAAGGAATATCTAATCATATGTTGTGGCTGCCCCGTCGCCTGAGATAGTCTTATAATTCCTATAGGCCCCTGGTCTTTGACTGTCTTTAAAACCTCCAAGTGTCTGCCCAGGAGATCTAGCTCTTTTTCTGCGACACTGGTGATAGCCGACCTATTTTTGATTTTTTCTTCCAAATAAATACCTCCGGGCTAATTGTTAACACATGGAATGCAGTCGTGCTATATAAACTCACTGTTTGTTGATTTGTTAAATGGTACTAATTTAGATGACAATAAAATGAAAAACTATAAGATATATAATCATCATTCAGTATCTCATGGCAATTGGATTCGCATTACTATCTATAAGCCCGCTTCACGAAAAAGATGTATACGAAGTTCTTAAGTCAATTCCAGAAGTAACTGAAGTGCATCCTCTATTTGGAGAATACGACATTTTAATAAAGATAGAATCCCCAGACATAGATTCCATAGGGTGCATAGTCATAAAAAAGATAAGATCAATACAAGGTATAATGGATACAAAAACACTGATTGGAACTAAGAGTTTAACTGGAGAAAATTAAAAGCTTTTTATTTTTCCCTCTGTTTACGAGCAAGATATCTTATCCTTTCACCAATTACGAACATCTCTGCTATGAATCTTATTTCGTATTTTTCTTCTTCGCTTGATACTTGCCCTACGATTAACATTTTTATCACATTTCTTTTCATTTCATGTTAATTGTTAACATGATTCACTATAGTACTATTTGTCGTAGGTAATATAAATATATTTCTATTTTTTTAGAAAATAATGAATAAAAATTAACTAAACTAGATGAAATAAAAAACAAACCTTAAAAATTTATTAAAAAAGAAGAAAACATATGACTAATCTTCTTTCCATTTTGTAAGTAGTACACCTGCAACGAAGAAGACGATTGCAAATACTATAACGATTATCATATTAAAGATGGCTTTGTCAAAATCCAGATATATCATCGCGTTTCTGAGCCCCTCATTCACATAATAAAGAGGCAGGATCTTTGCAAAAGATTGTAAAAAGGCAGGCATCTGTTCTAATGGGAAAAATGTCCCTGCAAGAAACATCATAGGGAAAGAAATCGCACCACCGGCCATATCGGCGGTTTCTTCTTCTTTGACAAATCGACTGATAACCATTCCTAATCCTGAAAACAAGAAACTGTTAGCTATGATTATTATAATCATAATAGGATTAATATTGACGGTCATACCCCAAACTAAAATTCCAACGATTGTTATAGCTACTGTTGAAACGAACGAGAGGAACAACATAAATAGCATCTTTGCAAGTATCCATTCCGTCCGTGTGACTGGCATAGTCAGTAGTTTTCTGAGGATGCCGTCCTTTCTATATTTTGTATTTCTTTCAATACTTCCGTATATGCATGTTTGCATGAGGGTAAAACCAATCATTCCTGGGACGAAAAAATCGATGTAGTTAAAATTTTTACCAATTGTACTAACTGGGTCTACGCCAATTACCTGATGACCGCCAGATAGATGTATGTTATATTCCTGAAGAGTACTTGTAACTACGCTTTGAATTACAGAAGCTGAGCTGGATGAAGGATCATAATAGAATGATACGTTAACTGAAACGTTCTTATCAATAAATGATCTATTAATGGTGTCTCCAAACCCTTTAGGAATGATCAATGCTCCTGCAATATTATTTTCTTTGATATAAGCAGAAACATTTACATCTGAAGAAATTTTCACAACATTAAAAATTGAAATATTACTCAGTGTACCCACAACAGTATGCGACCAGGAAGAATCGTCCAAATCCTGAACTGGCAACTGATACTTTGTATCGCCTACTCCAGAGAAAATCGCACCAAATATCAAAATAAGCATAATGGGAAATAAAAGAGACCAAAATAGCGTACCTTTACTTCGATACCAGCTTTTCACACTGGCAGCAAAATCTACTAAGATAACTTTTGGATTCATGCCTCGCCACCCTCCCCTAATTTCGAACCAGTAATACTCAAGAATACTTCCTCGAGATTTGATCGCCTAATGTCAATGCTATCGTATTCAATGCAATCATGACGAAGAATTGATAGAACCTCTAACACTCGTTCTTTGTAATCTATTTTAATCGCGATATCGCCGTTACCCTCTGTATGAACATCGAAACCTCTATCTTTAATCATTTCAACAGCATCTTTAGTACTGCAATTTTTAATATGAAGGATACTTCCCTGTCCATATCTATTGATTAATTCATCAAGAGAACCTTCTGCAATGATTTTTCCTTTGTGAATGATAGCAATGTGATCTGCAAGATACTCTGCCTCTTCCATGTAATGTGTAGTGAGAAAAACTGTTTTCCCCTTATTTCGCAAACCTACTATAACTTCCCAGACCTCTCTTCGGGCCTTTGGATCTAGTCCTGTTGTAGGTTCATCAAGGAAGATAATTTCTGGATCGTTCACTAGAGCCATTGCAACTCCGACGCGCTGCTTTAACCCGCCGGAAAGATTCCGATACAGCATTTTTTTATATTCTGTCAAGTCCATGGTTTTAATGATTTCATCGATATCCGCTCTCTTTTTATAGAATTTTGAAAAATAATCAAGAGTTTCTCGTACCGTGAGTCGTTCAAACGAATGAAATTCCTGAGGAAGAATACCAATTTTCTCCTTAACATCATTAAACGAAGTAAATATGTCTTTATCGAATATTTTTACGGTACCGGCCGTTGGTTTTCGTATTGATTCAATAATTTCTACGGTGGTTGTTTTGCCTGCACCGTTAGGACCGAGAAATGCAAAAACTTCTCCTTTTTTGATAGAAAATGAAATATCGTCAACAGCAGTAAGATCATCGTACACTTTTTTCAAATGAGATACTTCGATTGCAACATCATCAGTTGAAGCTTGTCCTACAAATGTGACTTTACCTAAAGTACCACATTTTGGGCAGGTAACTTTCTTAACCTCTCCAGATTCACCGTAAAAAGTGGAAATTTCGTGACAATTCGGACAGCGAACAGCCTTCTCAATCATATATGGTCTCTTTTTAATAGATGAGCCCATATAAAAACTAGTATTTATGTTTTGTTGGGTGGTTAAGCTTTGCACATTACTCCGTGCTAATCTGTATTTTGCACAATAATTAATTTCTAATCATAATGAAAAACCGAAATCAATAGTATGAAAAATATTCAAAATTGAGAGATTTTGTAAATTTTTTAGATAAATCTTTTTGATTTTGTTACAAATATTTATATATCTGCTTATAGTTTAAAATATTTGAATTAAGGGAGGAAAGAAATATGAAAAATAGAATTTTTGGAAAAGGATTGGCATATGGAATAATAGTTTTGTTTTTGGGCATGAGCATTATGCCAATAGCTGGAAGTTTCTCAGTTGAAAAACATACATCTATAACCAACTCAGTAAAAGAGTTGAATACTATAACGAAAACTGAATCACGAGATATATATGTTATATTGCATGGAGAAATGGGGGAAAACGGCTGGTATATCAGTCCTTATATACATTTTGAAATCATTGCCACTAATGGTTCCGAAGTAGTTGCGGTATATTATAAAATCGATAGCGGTTCTTGGCAAACATATACTGCGGAATTTCTTATTAGTACAGAGGGAATTCATTTTCTTTATTTGAAAGTCATTGACCAATATGGGAACGAGTGGAATTTTTCCTTCGTAATTAAATTTGATTTCACTCCACCAATCATTGTACTTCATAAGGAGAACATGTTCTTACATACCATAAAATTTATTGCAGATGTCTCTGACATGGAAAGTGGTGTCTGGCGGGTTGAATTTTATCTCGATGATGAACTCAAGGTTACGGATTATGATTTTCCTTTTGAATGGATTTGGAAAGGAACTGGTAATCATACGGTAACAGCGAAGGTATTTGACTGGGCGGGTCATTCAGCGAGCAGTTCATTGAGTACTCCCTATGTCCAAAGTCAGAGCAGCCCAAGTGTACAACAAAACAGTCAGAACCAACAAATCAATCAATTACTTCAAAACCTGATACTGCGTCACCAAATGATAAGCTAAAAACTAAAACAACAAGTCAAATCTATCTTCTTTTCTTTTGTAAAATTAGATAGTTTCTGCCAGAAAAAACCAAATATAATTTTTGGTTACAAAAGCTTCTTTTCCAACATTTTCATGTTTTTGTCAAATGTATACAAAATTGGAACACCGGTTGGTATTTCTAGATTAGGAATATCTTTTTCTGAGATATTTTCCACATACATAACAATTGATCTCAAACTGTTTCCATGAGCCACTACCAAAACTGTTTTATCATCTTGTAAATCCTTCAAAATATGGCTTTTAAAATATGGAATAGTTCTAATCGTAGTGCCTTTTAAGCTTTCGCCACCAGGTGGATTGACATCGTAGCTTCTCCGCCATAGATGCACTTGTTCTTTGCCGTATTTTTCCATGGTCTCTGCTTTGTTTAAACCCTGAAGATTTCCATAGTATCTCTCTGCCAAGTCAACTGATTGATAGATAGGTAGTTCTTTTTTCCTATCTCCTGTGTAGTGTTCCCGATCATGTATCCGTTTTTCTTCGTGGTAAATAATCGGCGTTTTTTTACTGTTTAATTCCAACAGTACATAATGTAATGTCTGCACGGCACGAAGCATGTGAGACACATATGCCGTATCAAATTCGACGTCTTTCAGTTTCTTACCTGCAGAAATTGATTCATCGATGCCTTTTTTTGACAGGGGAACATCAACCCAGCCAGTAAATCTGTTTTCAAGGTTCCATACTGACTGGCCATGCCGAACTAATACTAAGCAGGACAATTTACCACCTCTTTTACAAACCTATATCTCGTAAAGGCTATAGTATTTTTCTTTTAGATAACTTACGAAAATCTGAGGATTTAATCCCTCATGACATGCCTTTTTGATTATTTCATCAGCAGTCATCATGCGGCCGTATTCGTAAACATGTCCACGAAGCCATTCAATTATATTCTTGAATTCCCCTCTAGTAATTTGCTGTGTAACTTCAGGTTTCTCCTTCACGAGCTGATTAAACAACTGAGCGGCATAAATGGTTCCAATTGCATATGTTGGGAAATAGCCGAAATCTCCACCGCTCCAATGCATATCCTGTAAAACTCCTTCTTTGTCAGTTTTTGGAACTATGTCTAACGACTCTCCCATTTTTTCATTCCATACCATGGGAAGTTCAGACACTTTGATTTTATCATCTATAAGATCCATTTCAATTTCAAATCTTAATATAACATGCAGACCATAGGTTAGTTCATCTGCTTCTATTCTGATAAGTGATGGTTTTACCTGGTTTGCGTAGGAATACCATGTAATGCAATCCACTTTTTTCAGTTGGTCTGGAAATGTTCTCTGAAAAACTGGATAAAAGTAAGTCCAAAATGCTTTGCTATGCCCTATCATATTTTCCCAGAAACGAGATTGAGATTCATGCAAACCCAATGACGGCGCATCAGAAATTACTGTATCTTTAAATTTTCCTTTGGGAAGCCCCAATTCATATAATGCGTGACCTGCCTCATGCATAGTTGAAAAAAATGCAAACAGCGACTGTTCACGACCAAAATTTGTTGTAATGCGCACATCGTCATAGCCGATGGACGTAGAGAACGGATGTATGGAAACATCCATTCGTGATTGATCGTCTGACATGAACATTGTTTTAAGAAGATGGCGGCACATTTCCTTTTGTTTATCTTGATCGAATCTGATTTTTAAGTCATGTTGTTTAACAAATTTTTCGCTATCTTTGATCTTATTAAGGATCTCGATGATTTTCGGTTTAAGATAGGAAAAAGCATTTCGTAATTTTTCAACTGTCATGCCTTCCTCATAATCATCAAGGAGGCTGTTGTAGAGATGACCTGGAAGACTCATGTACTCGCAGTATTTCTTTTCCAGCTCTACAATTTTTTCAAGATGTGGAACGAATACAATAAATTTGTTTTTCTCTCGCGCTTCCTGCCATGCACCATAAGCAAGGCTTGTTGCTTTTGACATTTCTTCGACAAAATCAGTTGGTATCTTACGTGCCTTTTCGATGTCTTTTTCCAATCTGATTACAACGATTTTATCTTTTTCTTCAAGTGTATTCAGAATGCTGGTATCTGCAAGTTTTCTCATGTGATTCCATAATTTATCAGAAATGAATTTCTCATGCGCTAGGCGTGAAATTAAGGAAATTTGCTCGGATCGCTCTTCAATTCCTTTTGGAGGCATGTATGTCATTTGATCCCAGCCAAGAAGTGCAGCGATTCCACCAAAATTTGAAAGATCTTTCTGTTCTTTATAGATAAAATCAAGTGATTCTTTCATCTAATTTCACGGCCTTTAAATTTTGATTTCTATTCCAACTGGACAATGATCTGATCCTTTGACCTGCTGCATGATAAACGCGCTTTTAACCTTTGACATAAATTCTTTGTTGACGAAAAAGTAGTCAATCCTCCAGCCGACGTTCCGCTCACGAGCCCCTGACTTTAAATCCCACCACGTGTACTGGTTTGGTTCTTTGTTGAAATGTCTAAACGTGTCAACATAACCATGATCAATAAACGTATCAATCCAGGCTCTTTCAATTGGTAAGAAACCTGATATTTTTTCATTTTCTTTTGGTCTTGCTAGATCAATTTCTTCATGAGCCGTATTAAAATCACCACAGACAACGATATTTTTTCCTTTTGCTTTCAGGTTGTCAGCATATGCCAAAAAAGTGTCGTAGAACTTAAGCTTGTAATCTAATCTCTCTTGATTTTGTTTGCCGTTGGGAAAATAAATGTTGAACAGAGCAAATGACGGGAATTCTGTAATTAGAATTCTTCCTTCGGAATCAAATTTTTCTATGCCAAAACCGGTTTTAACATCCGTTGGTTTTTCTTTTGTATAGGTTGCAACTCCACTATATCCTTTTTTCTCAGCGGATTTCCAGTATATATGATAGTTTGGGAAATTTCTAAGATACGGCGGCACTTGATCGGGCATTGCTTTTGTCTCTTGAAGACAAAGAATATCGGGGGATTCTTTTTCAAGCAAAGTAAATAGACCTTTTTTGTCGGCCGCACGTATGCCATTTACATTCCATGAGAGAATTTTCATATTATTCACTTCGATACGAATTGATAGAGCAATCTCTTCATTTGCTATAAAAAATTATTTGCGCTCAAGTAAAGCCATATAGAATCCGTCAGTGTCATCAATATCAGGCCAGTATCTTCGTTCTTCAATTAATTGGAACTCGTTGTTTTGCCTTTTAAGGAAAGATTTTACCTGCTCTTCACCCTCCGATGGAAAAATACTGCAGACAGAATAAACCATCCGTCCTCCTGATTTCAATATGATGCAATATATATCAAGCAGATCTCTTTGGATTTCCTTGAGTCTTTCTAGGTCTGAAAAAGTTAGTTTCCATTTTATGTCTGGATTTCTTCTAAGTGTTCCCAATCCTGAGCATGGGACATCAATGAGCAATCTGTCTGCTGTTCCTTTGAGTCTTTTGTAAGCCTTGGATGAATCTATGTATCTTGTCTCTATGTTATCTGCTCCAGCTCTAGTAGCTCTTCTTCTCAACTCAGTCAGTCGCCATTCTTGGGTATCCATAGCAAGAATCTTTCCTTTGTTCTCCATCAATGCTGCTAGATGAATTGTCTTACTACCTTCTCCAGCACATGCATCCACAACACGCATTCCAGGCTTTGGTCCCAAGAATCTGGAAACAATTTGTGATGCACCGCTCTGCACCTCAAAAAGTCCATCTTTGAAACTTTGAAGTTTGAAAACATTTGTTCTGTCTCTCAGTATGAGAGCATCTGGAGCCCAATCGATTTTTTCGGATCGTATTCTCTCTTCGCTAAGGATCCCTACGAGTTTGTCTATTGAAATCTTCAAAGTGTTCGTTCTGATAACGGCATCTGGTCTTTTATTCAAGGCATTTATGACCGGATCCCATCTTTCTCCGAGTTCATTTATTCCAGCTTTATCAAGCCAATCTGGAATGGATTCTTTCAAAACTCTGACGGTTTTTGCGTAGGATAATGTTTTTGCCATCTCGCTGTAATCAAGGCGCTCTATCTCTGTTTTATGGATTAATTTTTCTTTATAAAATAGATATGCATCAATAATATCTAGAAGGTCGTTTTTCTCAAGAGATGGTTTCTTTTTAAGTAAATACCAAAGAAGTCTCCAGTAGCGAACGATATCGTATATCGTATCAGAAAAAAGACCCCTCTGTTCATCTTTCCAGTCCTTGTGAATTTTCAGAGACGCCTTTATTGCTTTAGTTACATAGGTGTTATCTCCGAACACCTTAGTTATTGCATCTGATATATCATCTGACATATGGTTTAGCGTAACCAATTTGAACCTCCGTGAAACTACATAGGTTATAGATTGAATAAATTAATAAAGTAAACCCTTAATTTCTGAAAAGAAAAAAGAGGCGATATCATTGAAGCACGTACATTACACAAAAGTAGAATTGGAAGAGCCTACCGAACAGGGAATAAAAGACATAGGGGTAAGATGGTTGATTTCGAAAAAAGATGGCGCTGAAAATTTTGCTATGCGGCTTTTTGAGGTAAAGCCAGGCGGTCATTCTCCATTGCATCAGCATGACTGGGAGCATGAAGTTTTCATTTTAGAAGGGCAGGGAGTTGCATTTGATAAAGTTCATGAAGTCCCGTTTAAACAGGGCGATGTATTTTTTATTAAACCTATGGAGTGGCACCAACTTATCAACAAAGGTGACGAAATGTTAAAGTTTCTTTGTTTGATTCCTTATAAATAATGCTTTTCTATTGTTTTAAGCATTCTTCACAAATACCATATACATCGATTTGAAAATGACAAATATCGCCGTTTATTTTTGTTTTCAGAAAATCAATTTTATCAATAGAAAAGTGTGTTATCTGGTTGCATTTTTGGCAGATGAAATGACAATGGTTGTTCTTCTCTCGCGAATATATCATTTTCCGATTGCAAATATAGGAGTGTAGTTCTTTCTTTCTTCGTAAATCCTTTAAGAATCGATAGACTGTTGCTATTCCAATATTATGATCTTTTTCCTTTATTTTTTCATATAATTCATCTGCGGTAAAAAATGATGTAAATATCGATATTTCAGATTGTATGAGTTCTTTTTGTTTGGTTTTTCTTGATTTTTTTGCCATAATACTAATCCCTCATTATTGATAATGGGAATCAATAATATTTTTAAATAGGCTGTGCTTAAGAAGATACAACTAAAAGATACTGAGGAAAAAATTGTGTTTGAGCTGGCATATATCATCTTAGCAACGATTGTCGTTTCACTTATTTCATTTGTTGGTGTTATAACATTAACTTTAAAGGATCAGATATTGAATAAAATCTTGCTTATTCTAATAGGGTTATCCGCTGGTGCACTTATGGGTGGTGCTTTTCTGCATTTATTACCTGAAACTGTTGAAAGCAGCGAAAAATTCAATGTACCCTTACTTAATTTGTTTCTTTTTGTGCTTGTAGGTTTTATTCTCTTTTTTCTCATAGAAAAAGTTCTTCATTGGCGACATTGTCATAAAGGAGAGTGCGATGTTCACACATTTCAGTATATGAACCTCATCGGGGATTCCATCCATAATTTTATTGATGGATTGATCATGGCAGCAAGCTTTGTAGTCTCAATTCCTCTTGGCATAACGACGACGATTGCTATTTCAGTTCATGAAATTCCTCAAGAAATCGGTGATTTTGGTGTTTTAATTTACGGGGGTTTTTCTAAGAAAAAAGCACTTACATTCAATTTTCTTGTAGCGTTGACAGCTGTTATTGGGGGTGTTGTTGGCTATTTCATTTCCAGCCAAATTGAAAACACGGTTCTATATATCCTACCCTTTGCTGCAGGAGGCTTTATTTACATTGCAGCAACAGATCTTGTTCCAGAAATAAGAAAAGAACTTGATATGAAAAAATACATGGCCACTCTATTTGTTTTTATCTGCGGAATACTAATTATGTGGTTGACTAAGATCTTTTTTCCAGAGTAAAACACAAAGACAATTCATGCCTGCATCTCGTAAGTTACATGAACAAACTGAGTAATCGAAATGTGATACCACCGAGAAGAACCGCCAATCCAATTTCTGATAAGCTGATAAGAGCCGCGTTTTTCCATCCTGTTTCTCGTATTAGTGCTGCAATTGTTGCGATACAAGGAACATAAATCATGATCACGAGTGCAAATACGATCATTTGCACCGGAGACATTACTGCACGAATATCCGATGTTCCTGCAGCGGTCGTCAGTAATACGAGTGCTGCTTCTTTCCGTATCACACCGAAAATGAAGAGAAAACCGGTGAACGCAGGAAGCCCCAACCAGACAACAGTAACCGGACTTAACCCCGCGGACACAAGAGAAAGTACGTTGGTGATCCGCATCGCTTCAACGACGATGCTTCCGATGATAATGAGCGGGAGAGCGGTTATCAGAAATGGTTTGAATCGGTTCCATGCTTGTTTGGCCACTACTTTTCCGGATGGTAGCCGATAAGGAGGCATTTCCATGATAATACCGACGGATACGCCAGGAAGAAGTCGGTTCAGTATTTTTCCGATGACAAAAATCAGCATGAAATCAACAACGTAGAGGGCAATCGCCCATTGCACTCCGACATAAGCACCAACGAGCCCGAGAATAACAACCGTTCGTGCTGAACAAGGTACCATTGTCGATAGAAAAACAGTGATCAATCGATCTCGTTTTGTTTCCATGATACGGCATCCAACACAGGCGGGGACGTTGCAGCCGAATCCGAGCAGCATAGGTATGCAAGCTTTGCCATGGAGACCGATGGTATGACATGGTCGATCCATGAGATATGCAATCTTCGGGAGGTATCCTGAGTCTTCAAGGACGCCAAGGATAAGGTAAAATGGTAAGATGAACCCAAGAGCGACAGAAAGCGTTGCATAAAAACCTACGATTCCACCATTCCAAGCGAGGTCTGGCCAGAGCCCAGCGATATGTGGGTTAACGCTCTCAAAGAGGTTTCGTAATGTTTCAGAAAGCCATCCTCCAAAGAGCGACATGAACATGAGAATGGAGAGCATGATGGTGAACATGAGAGCATATCCCCAGACACTATGCATACTCAAAGAATCTAACCGTTCGCTCATCGATGCTTTCGCAGGTTCTTTTGAAGTCTGAATTTCTTTTACAATGCGTGCTGAAACTGCATATCGCTCTGATGTAATAACGGTTGAACATGGTTCCTTATGAATCTCAGAAATTTCTCCAGCAAGAATGTTTGCGGCAATAATCACATCAGGATGCTTCTCACCTAACTTGCTAACGATCTCAGAATCCCCTTCCAACAGTTTTATCGCGGTCCATCTCAGAGGGTATCCTATGTTTACTCCAGTAAGGACTCGTTCGAGTTTTTCTATCCGTGTTTCAATCTCAGGACCATAGCGGATAGTATTCTTGGATGCTAGAGATCGTTTGGTTGTTTGTTCTATAACTGCATCAACGATTTCATGAACACCGATTCCTTTTGTTGCAATGGTGGGAACGACTGGAACATTGAGCAACTTTTGAAGCTTTTTTTGATTAATTGTTATGCCTTTCTTCTTAGCAACATCCACAAGGTTTAATGCGATAACAAGCGGAGTTTCCATTTCAAGGAGTTGCAGCGTAAAAAACAGATTTCTTTCGAGAGCGGTCGCATCAACAACGTTGACAACAACATCAGGATGTTCTAATGCAATATATTCTCTGGAGACAATTTCCTCCTGAGAGTACGTCGAGAGGGAATAAATTCCTGGTAAATCGATGATTTTGATATGTTTCCCGTGATGCAGAAGTATTCCTTCTGCTTTTTCCACGGTTTTCCCTGGCCAATTGCCAATGATTTGTCCAAGGCCTGTAAGTTGGTTGAAGATGGAGCTTTTTCCAACGTTTGCATTTCCTGCGAGGGCGACAACAAGGTCAACTTTCATTTGTGATCACGTTTTCTGTACGAAGATTTTTTCAGCGATACCTCTACCAATGACAAGTTTGCATCCTCTGACACAAATTTCTATTGGGCCATGTAGTGGTGCGGTTCGTACCAGTGATACTTCGGTACCGTTTGTTAAGCCAAGATCACACAACCGCTGCATCACGCCTCCGCCACCGCGGACAAACGCAATTTTTGCTTTTTCATCAAGTTTTAACGAGGTGATAGCAATAATGTCTTTGTCTCGTTTTTCAAGTGATAGGGTTTGTTCAGAAAGGCATTCCTGGCAATTTTTCACTTCAAGATCGCATGGAGGGATTGGTGATCCATGAGGGCATTCGGTTGGTCCTTTGAGAGTTTTGCAGAGGGCTATTTCTGTTTCATCAGTAAGGACATGTTCCATTTTGCATGCTTGTTCATGGATCTTCTCATGAGGCAAATGTAGCATTTTATTTAAGAAGACTTCAAGGAGCCTGTGTTTTCGCTTCATTTTTGTAGCTGCTTTATAGCCTTTTGCGGTGAGGGAGACTCCTTTATGCAATTCATATCGAACTAAGCCTTTCTGTTTCATTCTCTGAAATACTTCGGTGACACTTGCTGGAGCGTTCTTGAGGCGTTCTGCGATTTCTGTTGTTTTTGCAGTGCCCTCTTTTCCGGCAATGTCGTAGATTGCTTCAAGATATTCTTCGATGTGTTCTTTCGGCATAACGTCCCACTATACTATGATATAGTAATCATAAAAATATAAATATTTCGGTCAACCTAAATTTTAGGCCATCTTGTAAAGTTACACCAAAATAATCAGTTATTTAAATAGACTTAAAAGTTTTACCAAAACGATCCTTTATATCGACTCGTTGCTGGACAACCAAAACAACGATTTTCAGAATAAGCCGGACATGTTTTATATTCCACACCACACGGAGGCTTATTCAAGGATCTTTCAACAATTTTTATGGGCATAACAAAATCCTTTATACTTGATATTATGATATTAAAATCCGCGCTTTGCACATCTTTATCTGGACGTATTCGACAATCTATTATTGATTCCAGAGATGCCAAATCCTCGCCCGCAAATAACAGCATTAAGTTTTCACTTCCAGATACAACAAAACCATTTAAAAAGAAGGGGCAGTTTCGAAACATATTTAAAATCTTCGTAGTGTTAGTTGTTCGTACCATTACCTTTGCGAGATATATTCCTACCTTGTTGATATTGGCCCCGGTAATATGGTCAATTATTCCTCTTTCCTTTAATTTTTTTATGCGTATAGCTACTGAAGGTTGAGAGAGTTTGACTATTTTGGCAATCTCTTCTTGAGACATGTCTTGGTTATCGTGGAGTAGAGAGATTATTTTTTTATCTGTATCATCCAGTCTACCTTTTGATTGTAGTATGTTTTCGCCTCACTAAAACGAATATATTATTAGAGATATTTACTATCTATATTAATGTTACCTATAAAAAATAGATAAAAAGAGCCTTTTTGATAATAATTATTGTGGTAATGTTTATAATCAAATGTCCATGTATGTACATATCATGAGTAAAAATAATGAAAGGGAGGTGAAATAGAAAATGCCTGGTGGCGACAGAACAGGACCTTGGGGACTTGGGCCTAGAACCGGACGAGCAGCAGGATACTGCGCAGGATACAACATACCTGGTTACGCGAACCCTGGATACGGCCGAGGATTCGGTAGAGGCGGGGGACGTGGTTTCGGACGTGGATTTTTGGGACGTGGCCGAGGTTTCGGATGGAGAGGAGTATATCCCTATCCAGCACCGTACTACCCTGAAACATATCCAGAGCCTAGCAGAGAGGAAGAAAAAGCTTACTTGGAAGACATGGTAAAAGGTCTGGAAGAAGAAATAAAGATGATACAACAAAGGCTTCAAGAGCTATCAAAAGAAAAAAAGGAAGCTTCGCAATAAAACCATCAAGCTTCTATGTTTTTCTTTCTGTTGTAGAATATATTATAATAATTAGAATAAAAAATAAGGTGATAAGTTTCATGGAAAACAAAGAAAATGTTGATTTAAAAATCACAAAAAATCTAAGCAAAATAAAACATAAAATCATTGTATTAAGCGGCAAAGGTGGTGTTGGAAAAAGTACAGTTTCTGCCAATCTAGCTTTTGCTCTTTCACAAAAAAATTATAAAGTAGGTTTATTAGACAGCGACTTTCATGGACCTAGTATACCAAAAATACTTGGCATTGAAGATAGAAAACCAACAAATTCTCCCATTGGTTTCAATCCTATTTCTGTTACACCTAATCTTAAGGTTATGTCAATGGGTTTTCTGCTCTACAATAATGATTCCCCTATTATTTGGCGCGGACCAATGAAAATGGGTGCAATAAAACAGTTTATCGGTGAAGTCGATTGGGGTGATCTTGACTATTTAATCGTAGATCTACCGCCAGGTACCGGTGATGAACCATTGAGTATCGCACAGCTTATTCCACAGAGTGATGGAGCAGTTATTGTGACAACACCACAGGATTTAGCGTTAGTAAGTGTACGCAAATCAATTAATTTTGTGAAAAAGATGAACATGCCCGTAATAGGTATTATCGAAAACATGAGTGGGTTTACTTGCCCTCATTGCAACAAAGAAATTGACATATTCAAAACAGGTGGTGGACTAAAAACATCTATGGATTTTCAAGTACCCTTTCTTGGTAAGATTCCAATTGATCCACAAATTGTTATAACTGGTGATAGTGGTGAACCATTCCTTAGTAAAAATGCTTCAACAGATGCTGGTAAAGCATTTACAGATATTGTAGAGAAAATTGAACAAATTGTAAACCAAAGGAGATGAAAAAGTAATGCCAAGACGGTGTGGGGGCGGTGGCTTCGGACGATGTGGAGGTCGAGGTCTTGGCGGCGGATATGCTATGGGTCCAAGTGGGGAATGTATCTGTCCTAACTGTGGTCATCGGGAACCTCATCAACGAGGCGTTCCTTGTTATACAAGGAAATGCCCACAGTGCGGTGCACTGATGACACGACCACAGTAATATCATGAAATATAAGTAGGGAGATGAAAATTTATGAAAACGTATCAAGAAAAAAAAGAGTTAAACGAAATTGAAAAGATTAAAAATTTCTTAGTAGAATTAGGATTTATCTGTAATAGTTCTCCATCGGCGCAACATCTTATCTATTCAAAAAATGGGGAAGTAGTTATGATAAAAAATAATAAGAAGAAATAGAGGTGATTTATGGGAGAAATGAAAGAATCTGTTGATCAGGTGATGCACATGATGGAAGAGTTATCAAAGCATCAACCAGAGACAATGCGACATTTTAAGGCCTTCATGGGTTCGACGTTGAAAGAAGGCGTGTTAGATACGAAGACAAAAGAACTCGTTGCCGTTGGAACCGCGATTACCGCTCGATGCAAATATTGTATAGCAATCCATGTTGAAAAAGCACTGAAAGCAGGAGCAACAAAAGAAGAAATCCTTGAAGTAGCCGCAGTCGCCATCCTTATGGGTGGCGGTCCGGCGATGACGTATATAGTGGAAGTACAAAAAGCATTAGATGAATTTGCTGCAAATGGAGGGAAATAATGAAAATATGTGTATCATCAACAGGAAAAAATTTAGATGCAGTTGTTGACCAACGATTCGGCAGATGCCCGTATTTTTTAATTGTTGACACAGAGACAATGAAAGTTAAAACTATATCAAATGAAGGCACACTCTCTTCTGGTGGTGCAGGGATTCAAGCAGCGCAGATCGTCACAAAAGAAGACGTAGGCTCTGTGGTTACAGGGAATATTGGACCGAATGCGTTTCAAATCCTTCAAGCAGCTGGTATTAAAGTGTACACCGGGGCAGAAGGAACAATAAAAGAGGCGATTGAAAACTACAAGAAAGGAAAGCTGCAAGAAACAGGATCAGCAAATGTAGAAAGTCATTCTGGAATAGGAGGTAGAAATTTATGAAGATATGTATCCCAACTATGGGAAAAAACGGGTTAGATGATGTTGTAGGCGAGCATTTCGGCAGAGTCCCAACTTATACGATTGTGGATCTTGATACCAATGAAGTGAAAGTAATCCCTAACACAAGTGAGCATATGGGCGGGGTTGGATATCCACCTGAAATTATGGCAAAAGAAGGTGTGAATGTCCTTGTCTGTAGGGGATTGGGTCAACGTGCTATTAGTATGTTTGAGGAGACCGGCATTGAAGTATATATTGGCGCCTCAGGGACAGTAAAAGATGCGATTTCCGCTTTCCAGCAAGGTCAGCTCCAAAAAGCAGGTATTGGTGACGCTTGTGGCAGACATGCATTTCGTGATGAGCATCATCATGAGCATCATGATGAACATTGCAAGTAGATAGCTACTCACAAAAATCATAACAATTCATGATAGATGCAAAGAGGGCCCTCTACAGAAGGGTAAGGGTGATTCTATGTCGATCTATGAATTTGAAAACAAGAAACCACGCATAAGCAAAGGTACATTTATTTTTCCGTCGGCAGATGTGATTGGGGATGTTGCCATTGGAGAAAATTGCTATGTTGGGCCAGGAGCACGCATACGGGGAGATTATGGGTCGATACGAATTGGCAATAATACTGCTGTCGAAGAAAATGTGGTTATTCACGCCCGGCCGAATGAAAAAACCATCATTGGAGATTCTGTGACTATAGGGCATGCTGCCATTATCCATAACGCCACTATTCATGATTGGGCAATCATTGGTATGGGTGCAATTGTAAGCGATTATGCAGAGATAGGTGAATGGGCAGTTGTTGCAGAAGGAGCTGTGGTGAAAAATAAAGAAAAAATCCCGGACAAAGCAATCGCAGTAGGGATACCAGCAAAAGTGGTAGCAGAAATAACTTCAGACTACAAAAAACAATGGACTGAATATAAAAAAATATATTCTGATCTTGCCCAAAAGCGATTCCCAAATTCCCTCAAAGCGGTGTATAGATCGGAGCTTTGACAACGATGATTATCGCGATTGCTAGTGGAAAAGGTGGGACTGGAAAGACAACAGTTGCTATAAATCTTGCATTAAGTCTAGACACAGCTCAGCTTATAGATTGTGATGTTGAGGAACCAAACGTGAATATTTTTCTCAAAGCAACGATGGATAACCATGAGAATGTTACAGTTGATACTCCTAATATCGATGTGAAAAAATGTGATTACTGCGGGAAATGTGCTGATTTTTGTATGTATCATGCTCTTGCAGTAGTGCCAAAAAAAGTCCTTATTTTTCCAGAGTTGTGTCATTCCTGTGGAGGATGCGCTTTAGTATGCCCAAGAGACGCTATCAGTTGGAAGAAACGAATCATTGGAACCATTGATCATGGAACACGTGGTGCCATTGATTTTTATCAGGGTGTATTGAACATTGGTGAAGCAATGGCTGTCCCTCTTCTTCGATCACTAAAGAAAAAGATCGATACAGCAAAACATGTTATTTTAGATGCCCCGCCTGGTACAGCTTGTCCTGTTATTGAAACAATACGAAACTCAGATTATTGTATTCTTGTAACTGAACCAACCCTGTTTGGTTTCCATGATCTGAAACTTATGGTCGATGTGGTACGTCATACTAACATTCCTTTTGGTGTTATCATCAATCGCGATGGTATCGGCAACCAAATAGTAGAACAGTATTGCCAGAAAGAAAAAATCCCGATTCTCATGAAAATCCCTCATAGTGATGAAATCGCTTATTTGTACTCGCAAGGTGTCCCTTTTGTAGAAAGAATGACCAACTGGCGCCCAAAATTTAACAATCTTTTTAAGCAGATTCATGAAGAGGTGAGCAGATGAAACAGCTTGCTATTATCAGTGGTAAAGGTGGAACCGGAAAGACGTCCATTACAGCAGCATTTGCTACTCTTGCGAAGAATGCTGTCCTTGCTGATTGTGATGTTGATGCTGCTGATCTTCATCTTATTTTGAAACCGAATATTAAAAAAACAATGAAGTTTCATGGTCTTAAAATAGCATCGATAAACAGAGATCTCTGCATTGATTGTAAAAAATGCTATGATTCTTGTCGTTTTAATGCAATTGATGAGAAGATACATCTTACCAAAGAATCATGTGAGGGGTGTAGTGTCTGTGCCCATGTTTGCCCAGTTAATGCCATTAAGATGGTTGACAGGAATTCCGGTTTTGCGTATATTTCTGAGACACGATTTGGACCAATGGCTCATGCTGTACTTAATACCGCTGAGGAAGCATCTGGCAAGCTTGTCACCTTGGTAAGAAATAATGCATCTGATATCGCAAAACAAAAGAAAAAAGAAATCATCCTCATCGATGGCCCTCCGGGTATTGGATGCCCAGTGATTGCTTCTATTACTGGTGTTAATCTTGTGTTGATTGTAACAGAGCCAACGCTTTCGGCGATTCATGATCTGGAACGTGTACTAGGTGTCGCACAGCATTTTCATATACCTGCTGTGGTGTGTATTAACAAATCGTCAATTAATTCTGAAAATACTTCGAAGATTGAGCATTACTGCAAGAAAAATAATATTCCGATTGTTGGTAAACTTCCCTATGACACGGCGATAACTCAAGCGATGATCCATGAACAAAGTGTGATTGAGTTTTTAGATGGCATTTTATCCCATGACATTCGTGAAATGTGGAGCAAGATACTAAAGGTGCTAACATAAAATGGTTGAAGACGAGTTAGTAAAAACAATAAAAAAACTTCAGAAGAAAATAGACTACGATGAGGAACAAACATATTCAAAAGTAGTGATCAGAGAGTATCATAATCCTACCAATTTTGGGGTTCTTGAACATCCAGATGCATTTGGAGTGATCAAAGGTCCTTGTGGTGATACCATGAAAATAACCCTAAAGCTAGTAAATGGGAAGATACAGGATGCGCGGTTTTGGACAGATGGCTGTGGTGCGACACTTGCTTGTGGAAATATGCTTACTAAGATGATAAAAATAAAAACACCGAGTGAAGCCATGGGTATTTCTCAGGAGGATTTAATTATCGCGTTGGACGGTTTACCTGAGAACCATTCTCATTGTGCGAAACTATCTGTGAACACTCTGCGTAAAGCTATCAAAAATTACCTTGAACGGAAAGGAATGCCAAAAGACAAACTGGTTTGATGGTTGAAGAATGTGTGTGATTGACTCCCGGAAGGTTGACCATAATTTCAGAAATCAAATTGCGAGTGAACCAGGTGGAGAGGGGATCTTGAAATGTTTTGCCTGCGGATCGTGTACCGCTCAATGCCCAGAAATGAATGTCAAGTTGGAGTGGAATCCTCGCATTATCATCCGAAAGGCAGTATTGGGGCTAAAAGAGGAAGTATTATCCAGTGAATTTATCTGGATTTGCAGTGCGCATTATAGGTGTCTGGAGAAATGTCCTCAAGGTGTCGATGTGAAAGCAGTGATGAATGCAGTTCGTAATGCGCGGTTACTAGAAGAACAGGCAGAAGAAGCTACTGGAAAGAAAGCAAAAAAATATCTTGATTTGAATTTTAAATATAAAATTGTTGAAGACGAAGCAGGCAAGGGTCTATTTGAATGTTTTAACTGTGGAACATGTACAGCAGGATGCCCTGAGCGAGAACTTGATCCTCTGTATTCACCAAGGAAGGTAATAAAAAATGTATTGCTGGGAATGAAAGATCAAGTTTTCTCCAATAAATTTGTCGAAATATGTTCTACACATCACCGATGCTATACTCAATGTCCACAAGGTGTTGAGATACCAAAATTGATGAACGCTATTAGAAGCATTGCAATGAAAGATGGATATCAAAATCCGTTATCAGAAAAGAAAAAAAATGTGTGAAAAAATAAAAAAGAATGATGAAAAATCAAGAAGGAAACTATGTTGAAAGAATCGTATGTCGCAAAGCTTAAAACTCTTCCTAAAGACGCAATCAAAATAGCGATTGGATACCCAAGCGTGTTTTCTCCATCGGAAACGTTGTTAAGAGAATTCAATGAGATTAAAAGTAATTTGATGAAAAAAGGTATGGCTGAACCAGATGCAAGAAAAAGTGCATGGCAGCAAACAAATTTTGAGGTACGATATAGAAAAGAAGTTGAATCCAAACCTGACGTGATTGACAAATTAAAAGAGATCAAAGAACTAGCTGAAAAAAAGGAGGTATTTCTCTATTGCTACTGTGGAAGATATCCTTGTCACCGTTTTATTCTTATTGATATGATTCAACATTTAGAGAAATAATTGATGAAGCCGATGTATTATGACAAAAGAAAACGAAGTAAAAAAATATGTACAATTCTACAGCACCATGCTCGGTAAAAGAATACTGGACCACGAAACAAGATTCGTTGATGAAAAATTAATAGGCTGCAAAAAAGTATTAAGCATTGGCTGTGGCCCAGCTGTTTTAGAAGCAAGGCTCCATGAGCTTCATCCGGACATGAATATCATAGGTCTTGATAATTCCAAAGAAATGATTAAACAGGCTCCCAAAGAGATTTTTATTGTGTATGGAGATGCTCAGCATCTTGAGTTTGAAGACAGTAGTTTTGATGCTGTACTCTATGTTACCTCTTTAGAATTTATCGAAAACATCCAAAAAGCGATAAAGGAGACCTATAGAGTCCTCAAAGTAAAGGGATTGCTTCTTATCCTTATGCTCAACCCAAAATCACGTTATTTTCAAGAGAAGTATAACGATAATACTTCCTATATAAGGAAAAATGTAAAGTATACGAACATCAACAGCATTCAAAAAGTTATTTCTCAGTATTTTACCATTAAAAATGAGGAATATTTTTTGGGGATAACAGAACAAGAAATCGTTGATGATAATAATCAGACCATTGCAAGTCTTTATGTTTTGGAGGGGAAAAAAATATGATCGAGGATGTACAGAGGATAGCGTTTGGTCCTGTTCCCTCACGACGCTTAGGGCAAAGCATTGGAATAAACAATATTCCACCAAAAATCTGTACATATTCTTGTATTTACTGCCAACTTGGAAAAACGCATACTCTGCAGATTACTCGTAAACCATTTTATACACCACAAGAAATCGTAGCAGCTGTAAATCAGAAAATTCAAGGAACAAAGGAAAAAAAAGAGGCTATCGATTACCTCACTTTTGTTGCTGATGGCGAACCAACATTGGATAGCAACCTTGGGGAAGAAATCGAACTGCTTAAGGCTCTGGGAATAAAAATTGCTGTTATTACAAACTCATCGTTGATATGGAAAAAAGATGTTCGAGATGATTTAGTTAAGGCCGACTGTGTTTCTCTCAAGATCGATACCGTTGACCAAGAAATCTGGCATCATATCAATAGGCCTCATGGATCTCTAAAACTGAGGGATATATTAGATGGAATGTCAGAGTTTTTACATTCGTTTTCAGGTAATCTGGTAACTGAAACTATGCTTATTCAGGATGTTAATGATGAGACTGAAGGATTGGAAAAGGTTGCTGGGTTCATAGCAGGATTATCCCCAAAAAAGAGCTATATTTCCATTCCAATTAGACCACCGGCAGAAAAATGGGTAAAATCTGCTGGTGAAAACGAGGTTAATAGAGCGTTTCAAATCTTTAAAGAACAAGGAATAGAAGCTGAATATCTTATTGGCTATGAAGGTAACACTTTTGCTTTTACAGGGAACATCGAAGAGGATTTGCTTGGTATCATGTCCGTACATCCCATCAGGGAAGATGGCGTGAAAGAATTATTATCGAAAGCCAACGCAAATTGGAGTATTATTGAAAAGCTTCTTGTTCAAAAAAAAGTGATACAAACAGAATATAATGATAAGAAATTTTATATGAGAAAGTTACCGAGTAAAACTCGTGATGCAACAGAAAGTGGGATTTAAGGTTATGATTATCAAGATAGTGGTTTAAGATGATGAAACGAAAAACTACTGAGGAATATATCGAAACCATATACGTTCTTCAAAATCGAGATGGATACGCAAAGACCGGTGAAACATCTTCAGAAATGAGTGTACGACCATCTTCGGTAACTGAGATGTTGCAGAAACTTCAAGAAGAAGGCTACATAAAATACGAGCCTTATAAAGGTGCTACACTCACCGATTTCGGAAAGAAAATCGCTCGTGAGTTGATGAAAAAACACAAAATCATCGCAGATTTTTTAGAAATAATCGGTATCGAAAGAGAATTAGCAGAAGCTGATGCATGTCAAATTGAACATCATGTAGCTGTAAAAACACTGCAACGATTAGGGAAATTCGTAGAATTTATTAACAACGCGCCAAAAGAGCCGAAATGGATTGAACATTTTAATTATTATATCAAGACAGGGAAACGAAAAAGGTGTACTTTCTACAATGAGAAAGAAAGGAATGTAATTTGATAAAAAAAGACGAGGTTGTGTGATGTGATATGGTACCAAAAAGAATGTTTTTCACAAAAGGAGTAGGGAGGCATAAACATGAATTACAATCATTTGAATTAGCGCTTCGTAATGCAGGAATCGAGAAATGTAACATTGTTAATGTATCCAGTATCGTTCCGCCTCATTGTAAAATTATTCCACGAGAGAAAGGAATTCGAGACCTTAAAGCTGGGCAAATAACCTACTGTGTCATGGCAAGAAATTGCACAAATGAGCCAAATCGATTGGTTGGGGCAGCAATAGGAGTAGCACTGCCTAAAGAGTCGAACTCCCACGGTTACATTTCTGAGAATCACTGCTTCGGCGTTATCAGCAAGAAACTCGAAGATTATACTGAAGATCTTGCTGCAACCATGCTTGCAACAACACTTGGGTTGGAGTTTGATCCTGATGAAGCATGGAATACACGAAAACAAGAGTATAAGATGAGTGGGGAAATCGTTCGAACCCAAAGTGTCGCGCAAACCGCAGAGGGAGATAAAAACGGGTTGTGGACTACGGTGATAGCAGTAGCAATTTTTAATGAGAAGTGAAAGGTGAGATAATTGTTTACTAATGAAGTAATGAAGAGGTTTAAAAACCCGGAAAACGCAGGAGATCTTAAAACGTTCAATGGGTTGGGAAAAGCAGGAGATCCAGGATGCTCAGATGTTGTTGAAATAAAGATACAATTAGCGAACGGTCGGATAAAAAACGCTTGTTTTAAGGTTTTTGGCTGCCCTGGTGCAGTATCGGCAACAGATGTTTTCATTGATATGATAAAAGGGAAAACCATCAAGGAGGCATTGCGTGTAAAAGAAGAGGATATCGCACGTGCGTTAGGGGGATTGCCAATTGAATCTATGCATTGTACCCATCTCCCCATGGAGGCGTTTCGGAACGCTAAGAAGAACTATGAGCATTCTATCAGAAAAGAGCATTGAATGAAAATTAAAACGAGAAAAAGAGAATGAGAGAAATGATACAACACATTATAACAAAACTGAGAGGGGATAAAAAGATGAAGATCGTAATCCCAACAGAAGATATGAATGGATTGAAGAGTAACGTGTCAGAGCATTTTGGCAAATGTAATACGTACACGTTTGTTGATGAGAACGGAAATGTGACTGAGATAATAAACAACACCAGTGAACACATGGGTGGCGTGGGGGCTGCCTCCTGAGCTTATGAAAAAACATGGAGCAGATATTTTATTATGTAGGGGGCTTGGCCCACGAGCATTAGAGATGTGTAAGGAGTTCGGGATAGACGTGTATGTCTGCCAGGTCAAAACCGCTGGAGAGATGTTTTGGCTGTGGAAAAAGAAAAACATCAAAAGAGCCGATGCTAACGATATTTGTGAAGAGCATAAGCATTAAGCAATTCTGGTGATGGTATAACAATGAATGATTACAAGAGACAAAGTGAATCGTTGATGCAACTATTCAGATGAAACCAGTCGTTGAGATAAACAGAGAATATCAACAACATACATAGGACAGTCCTGTCTAAGGAGTTAAGTGAAAAAATGAGTAAAAAAAGACCAGAGATGTTTAATAAAAAAGCGTCGAAACCAAAAAATAAAGCAGATCAAATCATGGAAACGCTCGCGTTGAAACCAGGACAGATAATAGCTGATATCGGATCTGGAGGAGGATACTTTACATATAGAATTGCAAAAGCAGTCGGGGAAAAAGGGAAGGTCTATGCAGTTGATACCAATCAGGAATTTTTAGCATTAATCAAGAAACAAGCTATAGAACAAGGATTAACCAATATTGTTACAATGCTTACTGCATCAGAAAAACCAAATCTTCCAAAACATACGTTTGATTATGTTTTCATGCGAAATATGACTCATCATTTAACAAATCGAGTTGAATATTTTCAAGGATTAAAAGAGACGTTAAAACCAGATGGAAAAATTGTTATCATTGAATATGATGGTCGAGGAGGATTCTTTAGTTTTCAAAAACTTCATCAGCATTTCGTTCCTCAGAACGTTCTCTTTGAAGAAATGAAACAAGCAGGATACTTACTACAGAAAAGTTATGATTTTTTATCAGAACAATCGTTTACGATTTTCTCTATGAAATAAGAGCTCCTTCCTTCTTTTTCATTCCCATCGAGCTTATACATCAATACTATAATGCTCCAACAGATATTTATTGTTCAATTCTTCTTTTTAATACCAACACCGAAAGATAAAATAAAACGATTGAATAGAGTATGAGGACAACTACACTGACTGCTGGATGAACAAGATCATATGACCCCGTGATGAAGAATCGAATCAAATCCACGGAATACGTCAAGGGAAGCACATATGCAAGCGGGTGGAGAAAAGATGGCAGAGCACTTACAGGAATGAAGACGCCACAGAGGAAAATCATCGGGAAACGGAAAAAGTTCGCCAAGGTCATCGCATCAAAGATTTCTTTTACAGCCACCGAAACCAGAGTTCCAAACGCTGCAAAGACGAAGGCAGAAAGTACCAACGATGCAAGCAAAAATACTGTGTTTGAGAAAGGGACGCCCAAGAAGATAACCGATCCGACCAGAAATATACTTGACATGAGAAATCCGAAGATGACGCCGCCGATAACTTTTCCAAATAAAATTGCTTGAAGAGACAATGGTGCAAGCAGTAATCGTTCAAACGTTTTTGTCCTTCGTTCAAAGACAATGACGATTGCCTCAGCTGATGTGGCGGCAAATAGGATCGACATCGCAATCAACCCGGATGCTAAATCTTTCACACCTGAAGGGTTTCTTAGGATGAATGCAAGCGCCATCACAATAGGAAACATAATCCCCCAGCTCAGGTTAGGAGGTTTGAAATAATACATCCTCAGATCTTTCAACGCGATGTACAACGATCCTTTGGCTTCTTCTTTAAACATTATTTATCGTTTCCCTTCTTTTTCAACTAACATGATTTCTTCTTTCAATCCCGTGATTTCAATAAAGGCTTCTTCCAAATTTGTTGAGTTCGTCGTTGCAATGAGGTTTCCTGGTGTGTCAACTGTTTTTATAGTGCCGTTCACCAGTATTGCTACGCGGTCACAGAGTTGTTCTGCCTCTTCGATGTAATGCGTGGTGAGAAAAATAGTGACGCCCAATGCTTTCAGTTCTTTAATCATAGCTCGAAGGATTCGCGCGGAGAGCACATCCAAACCTGTTGACGGTTCGTCGAGGAACACTACCTGTGGAGAATGTATGAGCGCTGCGGCAATGGTCACCTTTCGTTTCATACCTTTCGACAGTGTGGCAAATTTTGCCTCTCGCTTCGATTCAAGATCAAATCTTTTCAATAACGCCCCTATCCGTTTCTCCCGGTCCAACCGAGACACACCGTACAGCTGCCCCACGAACCGGAGATTATCGAAAACACTGAACTCGTCGTACAAATTGGAATTCTCGGTGACTACACCGATTGTTTTTTTGATGTCAACAATCTGTGTTCGTATGTCTTTTTTTTGTATAGTTGCCGTACCATCAGTTGGTTGTATCAAGCCGGTCAGTATTTTTATCGTTGTTGTTTTTCCGGCGCCGTTCGGTCCAAGGAAACCGAAGATCTCCCCTCGCTTCACTGTAAAACTGATATGATTAACGGCGAGAATATCCTTATACCGCTTCGTCAAATTCGATACATCAATTATATTCTCTTTGTTCATTTCAGTAAGCTCCAAACAATCGTATTGTATTTATTGTTGCATAATTTGTACACCGAGAATTTTCACACCATTTTTTGTTCTCATTGAGAGTGTTGCTGGTTCTGTAACAAGACATTGCCCTTCTCTAATTATTGCCTTCTCGTTATTGACTGTTGTCTCTGCAGTTCCTTCGATTATATAGAAAACAACATAAGAAGCCATTTCACAAGGAGGTATTTCACCGTCAGATGGTAGCTCAATGATTCGAGCCTTGAACTCCTTGACTTGGTAAAAGACGTTTTTATTTCTATTTTCATTAGATTCCATCTTTTTAAGATCAAATATTTTCATGTAATTAACATCCTTTAGATTTATTCAGCCTCAATTGAAATTTTATAGGCACGTTATTCTTCCTTGAGTTTTTTCAGTTCTTCTTCCAGCCCTGTCATCTCGTTTTTCAAGGAGCGGAGGTGTTCTTCCAACATCTCAACTCTTTCTTCCTTTGACTGAGATATTTTTCGCGTATCTCTACAACCGCATCCTTCATGCATCATCATTTTTGGACCATGGTGCATGTGTGGGTGGCATTCTTGTTTTTCTATATCGCACATACTATTTCACCTCTTTTTCATCTAACAGATTAATAACAATACTTTTTTTCTTTAGTTTCCAGATCTTCTCTGGTGCCCCTCCGCCTTCCTCTTTGTATTCAGCGACATCGATTATTTCTGCGTTTTTGAGTTCTGAGAGATGATAGTATAACCCTGATGTTGTCACGTTCTCATTGTTTTTCAGAAGAAAATCATGAATTTCCTTCGTGCTTTTTTTTCCGTCTCCGATGAATCGGATAATTGTCCATCTGATGGGGCAGTGAAGAGCACGGATATATTTCTTGAGCGGATTCGGTTGACAGTCGCAATCACACATAAATTCACCGTAATGTTATAGTATAATACTGTAATATTATGGTATTTTATAAAATTTTCTCTGGAAAAACAACATACTAACAAGAGAAAAAAAAGAATAGAACAATAAAAGTTTGCGAAGAAGAACTATTTGTATTCCCATCAGAGGGGCCATATAGTTGTACAAACCGGTGTAGGTTTTATTTCTGTTGAACAGTCGATTCATTGTTTATATGAAGTTACTGCCACTTTCGCTCCCCTTTCTGGAGTTCCTCTTGAACGGCATGTATTAACATTGATTCCTCTGGCACTTCACCTTGAGCAATAGGGCGCCCATTGACATAAACAGACGGGATTTTCTTCCGTTTTGGGTTCCTCTGAAAACCTTTTGTGGGAATAACAGATGGTTGTGTCCCTGCATAGTAGACATCCGCATGAACCCTATCAGGATATTTTTGGACTATTTTTTCAAACATTGCAAGTATTGCTCTGCATTTTTGAGTTGGGGGGCTTGCTACCAATGCCTCTATTCGCATCATAAACTCATCATTCTTTTTTGAGATCATTTTTTTCTGTCGTTTACTGTTTCTTTTTTGATTCCATTCAAGAGCCGTAACAATGCTTCTTGTAGATCTTTGGAAAGATGTGCATGGTGTATCATTTCTGCTGCCTTAGCGAGTCGAACGTTTATGAGATTTTTCATAAGTCTGTTGATTTTTTCCTGGTTTGCAATAAGAAAATCACCATGAATCGATGCTTCAGTAATCACATCTCCTGTAAGGTTGAGGGATAACGTAACAACACCGCTTGCTGCTTTCGTAGAAACCACTTTTGAATATACACGTTTGGTTGGAAACGTCCATTCTGATTTGGAATATTTCATCGTATATAATTCCTGGCTAAGTTTATGTTCTTCCTCGCTGAATTCTACAGTCGATACTTCTATGTTCAAAATACGGGCTGTCTGCTGTGCAAGGAGAGTCATGACCTCATGAGGATCTATTTCTCTTCCTGTAGCTTGTTGTAACGTGGTGACTCGCTCGTTCACTTTTGTGATAGGTTTTCCTGAAAACTTTACCGTAGGGGGATGAAGCACGTGTTGCATGACATCGATACTGGTGGACACAAGAAAACTACCGCCGTGAAGAAACACATCGTACCATTCCATTTGTGCGGCGCCATAGATTTTCTTTCCGTTCACACAGATGTCATTTACGGGGGTGATTTCTGCGGTGATGCCATAGCGTGTACATGTGTCTACGACCGCAGCTCCGATGATGCGAAACAGTTCATCTGGATCTTTAATGTCCAGGTGTTTCCAGAATTTCTGTTTCTGGAATGCAACTGAGCACAACACTCCACCAGGGTCATGATACAGTGTTCCGCCTGGTGTTGGTCTGCGGAGAACTGGTAATGCGTTCTCGTGGCAGTATTTCAGGTTGACTTCCTCTTCCGGGTCCTGGTAAATACCAATGGAGACAGAAGGATTGATTCTTCGCAGCCAGATGGTGTTTGGGGTTGCTCCATCAGATATCTTTCGGAGCATCGCCTCAAGAATCGAGAACTGGGATGCTGGGGCCATGATTTCTTTCGTGATAATAAGCCGCCAATTATCCTTGGTAATATGGGCACCTCTCTTTCTGACAGTCATTTATCCTTGCTGAGAACGCACAGGTTATTTTCGTTACCGGAAGGTTCAATCCAAGTTCCGTCTTCAAAGTATGTTGGGCTGTCTCGATAGCAGCATACACACTTTGTTTGCAGCAGCGAGCCTCTCCGATCTCAGCAATTTTTTCTAAAGCATGTGCCGTTGTTTTCAACGTAAGGCTTCGCTCACGCTGGGAAGCGTAACTCGCTTTTGTAATGACCGAGATAGTGCATCCAGCTGCTTCACAAGCACCACAGCCTCCTCGTGTGCCACAGGCGCCAACTGGAATATCGCTTAATCGGTTCAGTACAGATTTCAATTTCGTGCGATCAAAATCCCATACTCCTTGGTTATCTAAAGCAGTGAGCATTGCAGGGGCTACCACGAGATGATGCTCTGCACCATACTGATTAAATGAGGGGTGGCGCATGATGAGATTCGCTATTTCAACAGGATCCGTTGATGTTGTAGTATGACATACTCTTTCGATAATCTCCTCTGAGGAGGCGAGACGGCATGTCTCGCATTGATAGTGACCAGATGGGCAAATCAACTCAGCGTTCTCTTTGTTTCCGCAGAAGCTGCATTGTGCTAGGTGGTTTGCTGAATGAAGAGGTTTTTGACAAATCGGGCACCGAAACTCAACCATAATACCATCTCATGTCTCTACATCGTTTCTATCTAAAGATAAAACGTCTACTCCTGCATGTATTGATTTTACCTGTTTTTCAATCTCTCTATTGTCCAATGTTTTTTTCATTTCCCTTCTTCAGGGTTTTTCTTTCGTTTACCGTCAACCCTACTAGTATTAACGCTGAGGGCCATTTGAATCTTGAATAGGTGTTCATAGCTGTCTCCAAGATTTGTTCTTCCATTATTATTTTTCCATTTTTTAGGCCCCTCTCTTGGATTGAATCGTTGATGTAAAATCTCCCGTTCTGATATCCTCTCACGACAATCCAATGAGGCAGATGTGGTGGATTTTTTGCTCCTCTTATCTTGGTAGTGTAGTAGGAGTCTACTAGTGCTATTACGGGATTACGATTAGACAATGTTTTTTTAATATCGTATAGTATTGGGTTTATATCGGCGATATCTGAAGTGATGCGTCTTTTTAGTATTTTGCTGTGTGCTTTGAAGAAATCGATGAAAAGCTTCCTCTCCGCTGGGTCCGTCTGACAGCATTCAAGTAGTATTTCACCTTCGCCGCTTGTTCCCTGTTTCATGATAAGTTTCGTTTCGAATCCTTTCTTGATGAAGAACGCCGCAATTCCATAAGGTGACGAGAATTTGAAGGGTAAAGCAACAATCTCCGTCCAGATTAAAAACTCGTTTCGTTTGGAAAGTTGTACGTTTCCATCGAAGTACTTCGAAACCATGAGAGTTGCACATGCACCGCACGTAAAATCTGTCGTCTGTGTGCAGAGCGGTATGTCTAGCAACATATATTCTTGTTTCTCCTCTCTGCACAGCTGTTTTTGCTATACACTAAAGTTTTCGCAAAATTACTTTTTATTTTCATCGTTGGTATTTTTTGCATTTTTTTTCCATGTTTTCGTTTCTTTTTTTATTTGAAATAAATCTGATTTTAATATCTTTTTCGGATTTCTGTTTTTCAGGACAGTATAGGCATTCTTGGCCCGTGAATTCGGTATAGCTTTCGTTAAAGGATATCCCTATATAGTCTGATATTTTTTCGGAATAACTGAATGGGAAACCAAGGACTATTTAAGTCACTCAAGGTTATTAACATCTAGACTTTTATGATTATTTTAATGTCTTCGATTGGCATACATGGTGCAAGAATTGTGCCCAACATATCTTTGCCTCATAGCAGTCCTTAGAGGCCTTTTATTTCTGCCAGTCTGAGATGTTTTTACAGCGTTCTTTCGTACTTGTTAGACCATAAAGGGTCACCCTGAGATGGTCTTGAATTTGTGTATTAGGTACACCTTGATTGGATCGTTGATCAGGAAGGTCGTTAACAGCGCATAGCCAAGGATTGCAAACACAGGCACATAGCCAAGCGGCGCAAGCTCTAAGATGCCTAAGAGTGCGATCGAAATCACAAATAAGACTTCCGCCAGCACTGTAATGCTCAGAAACCTGCTTGGCCGCGATTTCCAGAAATAATTCCGCTCGCGCACAATCATTAAAGTGAGCACTCCTGCGAGGTTTAAATAGGCAAACCCGAAAGTGTAAATCTTATCTACGTTACCAGTTAGCCCAAAATATGATAAAGCCGCCACGGTAAAGATTGCACTTTCGATAGTCATCAGCACGCCTAGTGATCCACTGACTCCGAATAGTTGGCGCATGTCGAATGTGTCAGGCTTTAGCGAAGATCGCACGTTGTCGGTTGATATGGACATGGAGACAAAGTCACCAAGGAAAAGTAGCAGCACCGTACTTGTTATTGACAGCATGAATGAGTGAGTAAGAAACAGCATAACAACAATGTAGCCGACAATGTGGAGCTTGCGGGCAACCATCATCAACGCCCAACTGTAAATTCTTTGATAAATTGTCCGCGACGTCTTAATCATACCTATTATTCCTCCGAGCCCCTCAGCAGTAAGCACAGCACTTGCCGAGTCCTTGGCGATGTCTGTTGCATTCTTCACCGCGATTCCTACTTCCGCCTGCCCTAAAGCGGGAGCGTCATTGATGCCGTCACCAGTCATTCCTACAACGTGCCCCCGGTCCTGAAGAGCCTTAATTATCGTAAACTTGTCTTCAGGATAAATTTCAGCAATACCATCACTCTCTTCGACGGTGGAGTCTAGAATTTCCCTTTGATTCTCCATCTTTTCAAGCTTCGACATCCGCGTTATCTTGTTGCCTAGACCTATCTGGTGAGCAATGCTTTTTGCAATCGGAAGCGCATCGCCAGTAAGCATCTTAACAGATACGCCCAAATCGCGAATCTGATCTAATGCTCTATGCGAGTCTTTCCTTATCCTATCGGCTACTCCGGTAAGACCCACAAACTTTAGCTTGCTCCGACTTTCTCCTTTGGCTACGGCGATTACTCTTAACCCCTTAGCCGAGAGAGCCTCAGCATCATTAAACAACTCTTTTGTCTCCTTATCTGACAGGTTACATGAAGAGCATATGGTGTCGAATGATCCTTTTCTTACATAGAATGTTTTACCTGATTTCTGGATTGTGGCTTCGGTCATTCTTGTTTTAGGATCAAAGGGTACGAACTGTGTTTGCGAGTAAGTGTCGATTGAGATATGTTCTTCTGCTGCAGCTGTGAGGAATGCGATGTCTATGGGGTCGTGGTTGGCTTCTTGTGACGCGAGCGCCCCGTAGAGCAAAACGTCGCTGTTGCTGAATCCATTGATTGGAATTTCTTCTTCAATGAAGAGTTCGTTCAGGGTGATTGTACCGGTTTTGTCTGCGCATAGGACGTCCATTGTTGCTGCGTCTTCGGTTGCGCTGAGTCTTGTGACAAGGACACCTTGCTTAGCAAGCGCTGACGAACCCAGCGCCATATTCACAGTGAACATGGTCGGCATTGCAACCGGCACAGTAGCAACGAGGAGTACCCCTGCGAGCGGCAGCAGCACGGCAAGTGAGAAGCCTGTCAGAACAGCGTACACAAAGACAACTAGAAGAGATGCAAGCACTATTATGAGAAGTCGGTTGGCAACTTTGACTGTTACCTCCTCCATATGCAGTTTGGGTTTTGCGAGCTCAAGTAGCGAAACAGTTTTTCCAAAGTAGGTCTTTATTCCCGTGGCGTCAACTGTGCCTGTGGCTTCGCCGCGTTTGACCGCCGACCCAGAAAAAGCTATCTCTCCGGCAGACTTTTCCACAATTATAGATTCGCCGGTAAGAGCTGACTGATCAACACCGAAAGAACCGTCGATGATTTTTATGTCTGCTGGCAGCAGGTCGCCTGCTCTAATTCTCACGACGTCTCCAGGAACAAGTTCCCTAGCCGGAATGAGTACCCATTTTCCATCCCTTTTTACTCTGCTTTGGATCCTCAGCCTCTGCTTTAGTCTAGCCATTGCTGCTTTTGCTCTGCCTTCCCGCCACAGCGACATTCCTGCGTTGAATAAAAGGAGGAACACGATAACGAGCGTCTGTGGATACTTGCCAAGTAGCAGAGTGACTAAGGCTGTAGCTTCAAGCATCCATGGTACGATGCCCCAGAAACGTTTTCCAAGCCTTCTCAGAAAGCTTACCTTTTTTTCAGGGACCTCATTGTAGCCATACTGCGCGAGCCTCTTTTGTACTTCGTGGGCTTCTAACCCGTTCTCTAAGTTTATTTCTTGCAAATCTTTTTCTACATCTGAATTATTCAAATGGATCACCTTTACCACACGAGTTCATCGAGGAAATTTTTTCAGTTGCTTTGCGTTTAGGACAACTTGTTCCTAAAATCTCTATTTTCATTCATTAACCTCCTTTTTTCCTTTCATTATCTTCAATATAAATTCGTACATTCCCTTATCACCAGCTGCGCTAATGCTCCTGGCAAACTCAATAATTTCATGGATACGATCCCAGTGGTACACCCAATTTTTCCGCTTGTTTGAAATGATATAAAAAACATGGTCTACAATGTCCTGCAACAGAAGCAGCAATACCTACTAATTCCCTTGTTTTTTCATCCATTTTTTCACTCATATTTACATCACCTAGCTTTATTCAAAATACATCCCGGATCAAAAGCTAGGTAATCATTGAAGTAACCATACGCCCTTGCCCTACATCCACCGCAATAATAACGATAATAACAGGTGTTACACCCTTTTAGTAAATCCTTGTTTCTCAAATCCTGTAATACCTTGTTGTTAATCCAGAGTTTCTCAAAATCATCCTTCAGGATATTTCCTATTTTCAATGGGAAAAATACACATGGTTGAATATCACCATTAGCACGCATCCCCATATAAAAACGACCTGCTCCACACCCACCAATGAATTCCGCGAGGTCTACAAGCTGACCAGCAAGTTTTGGATTATAAAAATGTGTAGGAACAATCTTCTCCTTTTCTTCTTCCTCCTGCTGAAGAGCAACGCGAGCGAACTGCGGAGCTGTTGAAAGCACGTTTATCTTCCTTGTTTTTAACTCATTCCAAAGCAATTTCAGCATTTCCTCTCGTTCATCTGGAGAAAGATCCATCTCTACGATATCTTTTCCTCTCCCAGTTGGAATAAAATTAAACGCCATGAACCAATCTGCTCCCAATTTTTCACTAAATTCTATGATGCGTGGAATTTCTTTATAGTTGTATTTGGTTGTAGTAGTTGATACTTCTACAAAAAATTTCTCGTTTACACAGTTTTTTATTCCTTGAACTGTTTTATCAAATGCTCCGTTTATGCCTCTAAACGCATTATGGCTTTCTGCGTTTGCCCCATCAAGACTAATTTGAACAAATTCCACTCCTGCCTTTTTCATTTCTTTTGCTTTCTCTTTAGTAATAAGTGTTCCATTTGTTGCCACTGCGACATAGATTCCTTTATCTGCAGCATATCTTGTAAGTTCTAAAATATCGGGTCTTACCAGAGGTTCACCGCCTGAAAACGCAAGTATGGTTACACCCGCTCTGTCAAAAATATCAATCGCATGCTTAGCCTGTTCAGTTGTCAGCTCATCCTTCCACGGTTTGCCTGCTGTTGCATAAC
>Ga0315279_10000175_pt1 | contig 138269 bp, 99 predicted proteins | sample YL17G06_20_MG_FD_203694 | JGI IMG/M metagenome (GOLD analysis project Ga0315279, IMG submission 203694) | Sediment microbial communities from Yellowstone Lake, YNP, Wyoming, USA - YL17G06_20 | ecosystem: Environmental > Aquatic > Freshwater > Lake > Sediment | place: USA: Wyoming | collected... | reverse complement strand
TGTCGGGATTAAGGACCTTCGCCATAGCCGCTGCCCCGCCATAAACAGGCAACGGGCCGGACGCAATGCCAGGCGCGCCCGCGGGCGCCTGCACCTCGGACGGTGGGGTTACGGCCGGCGGTGCGGGCGTCGGTGCCGGCGCGGCCGGTGCGCCGGCCTGCGCCGCCTTCAGAGTCTGAATTTCGGCTTCCAGTTCGCGGACTTTCTCTTCCAGCGCCTTCAGACGCTCCTGCGTGTCTTCCTTACCTTGGGCGCAGACAATCTGCGGTGTGAAAAAAAGGAGGCAGGCAAGAACAACGATTCTTCGCATCGCTCAACTCCCGCACAGAATTCAAGAAGATCCAGCGCAAAAGGCGAGGGCAGCCTTCCGCAGGTCTTGGGGAGAGCTGTCCGCGGTTGCGGACGGCGCCTTTTTCATGCCCCAGGAGAAGATACACCCCTGCGGCCAAATCTTGGATGGCTATCTCGCCACAGGGGATGTATGCCAGGGACGGCGCCTATTGGACGCTGCACATTATTGTCGTGATTGGCCGCAGCCGCAGCCACGCTGCGTCGGAGGTAGCCTGCCGGATGCTCTTCCCTTCCCGGCGGAGTTTGTTGAGGCAGGAAACGCGAATCACCGCGGTCTCGGCCGACACGCCCGTCCGGGCGAGTTGAGTCGAGGAGCAGTGCGTCTGGAGGTAGCCTACTAGGCTGGTCCAGCGAGTCTGCGGAAAAGTTCCTTGACCTTCTGCGCGAGGCTCGGCAGATTCGAGAGGTGGGCATACTGCTTCTTGAACTCCGCCAGCGGCCGGGCCGGCGTTCCCCAGACGGTACTGCCCTTGCGGATAATCTTGCCCGGCAGAATGCCGGCTTGGCCGCCGAGGACGGCGCGTTCCTCAACCCGCACGTGATCGCCAAGGCCGACTTGTCCACCCATCACGACATAGTCGCCAATTTCGACGCTTCCGGAAATGCCCGCCTGGGCAGCAATCACGCAGTGGCGGCCGATCCTCACATTGTGAGCGATCTGCACCAGGTTGTCGATCTTCGTACCCTGGCCGATTATCGTCGTCCCCAATGACCCACGATCCACGGTCGTGTTGCTCCCGATTTCCACGTCGTCCTCGATAATCACCTGACCAAGCTGCGGGAACTTGTGATGACGGCCTTCACCGAAGACGTATCCAAAACCATCTGAGCCCACCACGACGCCGGCGTGAAGAATCACTCGGTTGCCGATCCGGGCGCCCGAATAAACGGTGACGCGGGGATAGAAAACGCATTGCGCTCCGACTTGCACCCCCTCCCCCAGAACAACTCCAGGCCCGAGCCTCGCCCCCTTGCCCACCGATACCCCGCTTTCAATCACGGCGTTAGCCCCCACGCTCGCGTCCGGGGCCAGGCGCGCATCTGGGGCGATGACGGCCGTCGGATGGATTCCCGGCGTCACCGCTGGCGGAGGAAGAAGGGCCTCAGCCGCGCGGATAAAGGCCAGCTTGGGGTTCGCGACAGCGATGGTAGTTTGCCCCTCCAGCGGGACGCCTTCGACCACCAGGATGCATCCTGCCCGCGAACGCGCCGCGCTGGCGACAGCGCGCGCGCCTTCGGCGTAGGCCAACTCGTCCGGGCCCGCGCTCTCCAGGCCCGCCACGCCACGGATCACGCGGCCGCTCTCGCCTTGCAGCTTTCCTCCCAGCAACTGGGCAATTTCGGAAACTCGCATGGTCTGCCCCCTCGAACCCGTTAAGAGTTGAGAGTCGAAAGTCGAAACGGGTCGCCTGCAACTTTCGACTGTCAACCTTCGACCGTTTTTCTCAGGGCGGGTACAGCGGCGGCTCACCCGCGGGGCGCGTTTTCCAGCGCCGGTGCACCCAAAGCCACTGCTCGGGATAGTGGCGCACGTACGCCTCGATCAAGCGCGCAAAGTTCGCCGTGTTGGCGACGATTTCCTCCTCCGGGTCCGCGCGCTTGATCCACTCGACGGGGTCAAAGCGCAACCGATATTTCCCGAGCTTCGCGTCCCAGATGACCAATCCCAGCACAATGGGCACGCCGGTCTTCTTCGCCACACGCGCGGGGCCGGTGGTAGTGCAGGCAGGCCAGCCGAAGAAATCGACGAATACCCCCTCGTTGGGCAACATGTTCTGGTCCATCAGGATGCCCACCGCCTCCCCTTGGGCAAAGGCCCGCAACACCTGACGCGCGAAATCTCGCTTCTCAATCGCTTTGCCCCCGCTCAAACAGCGGTAATGGTTAACCAGTTGATCAATCAGGGGATTGTCGAGTTCGCGGACCACAAAGTGGCAAGGGTGGCCGTACACCCCGTGGGCGAAAGAGCCCAGTTCCCAGTTGCCGAAGTGCGCGGTGAGAAAAAGCATACCCCGGCCTTGACTGTGGGCGCGGGCGTAATTCTCAAAACCGTCGTAGATGATCAGGCGCTCGATGTTGGCACGGTTCCAGTGTGGGAAGTGTGCAAAGTCGGCCAGCGTCCGCCCAAAACTCCGAAACAGATTGAACAGTACCCGACGACGGTCGCGCTCGGACCAGTCAGGAAACGCCAGCCGCAGATTGAACAGACCCACCTTGCGCAAGCGCGGCCAAAACCGGTAGCAGAGCTCGGCCAGCACGGCGCAGACCGCCCGCGCCAAGCCGTGGGGCAGTCCGCCGAGGACCTTCAACACGCTCAGCGCCACGTAGTATTCGAACCGGTGGCGGAGCGACGGAAGCCGCGGTTGTTCGGATCCATCCCGCGGCGCCGCCGGAGGGATGGAGTTGTGGACAGTCGGAGAATCCATCTTGCTCGATCCTACGCAGCAGAACCCCGGCAGGCCAGCCTGCAGCCCGAAACCAAATGCCATCCCGCGCATGCGGGACTAGTTTCAGTCGGCACGCAGGGAGAGGTTTTCCAGGAAAAAGCTGAGAACCTGGTTTTCGTATTCTTTCTTCTCGGCGCTAGAAGCCAGGGTGGTCTGCGAGTGCTCCATGATGCGCAGTTGCTTGGGCTGGGGAGCCAGATTATAAAGTTCTTCGGTGATCTCTGCCAGTGCGGGCGTATCGCGGCCCGAGATGAAGAGTTTGGCCACCTTTCCGAGTTTGGGGAGGTTTTCACGCACGCGGTAAGGCTTGCTTCCCAAAGTGAAGAGGCTGAACTCGGCCTCGGTGAGGAAACGGAAAAGAGGACTGGACCCCCCAAGGGACCGGTCGATTTGATTTTCAAACATCTGGTCAGGGGCTTCATAAATGGTATCTACGGCGAGCGCTTTCACCTTGGGACTTTGCAGCGCCACGACCAGCGAAGCGTAGCCGCCAAGGTTGGTTCCATAGAGCCCCACGCGGCGTGAATTAACCCCGGGCTGCTTGGTCACCGTCTCAATGGCCCGCATCAAATCCGCGGCCTGCCGGACGCCCAAGTCGGAAAAAACTTCTTTGGCCTTGGGGCCATCGAAATTGTAGACGTAAACGTTGAAGTGGTTCTCGCGGAAGACCGTGCCAAGCGGGAGCATATCCGAGCGGTTGGAGTTATACCCAGGAGAGAGGATCACGACCGGCGCGCCTTTCAATCCCAGCAGCAGCCAGCCCTCGTGTTCGCCGCCCGCGCTATCCGTGAAATTTAAGGGGGTGTAACTACTCAAGAGATAGGCTGCCGGCGTGACCGTTTCGGTCTCGTTGTGCGTCGTCATCACCCGATAGGTCAGCGCTGCACCGGCCACTCCCAGAACCACCAGCAACGCACACACCAGCACCAAGGCCCCCCGGATCGACCTGAGAAGAAACGCGGTTGGAAATCGTGATGGAACAGGAACTGCTAGAGCTCGTCGGCGCGCCATACTGGTGTCTCTTCCCTACATCTACCCCCTATTTCGCCCCGAAGCGATCCACCTCGCAAAGCGCAAATGCTATCACAACGCGTTTGCGCCCTCGACAAAAACTTTCGGCTTCAAACCGCTTCACCTTCAGTGGCGTGCTGAAAGATGTCCGTACCACCGCTTGGTACGTACCTATACGGCAGCCTGCGCCTCAGAGCGGTCACCGACGCTCCAGAGCCACCAGCAGCCAGAGCCTCTGGCGGCGAGGCGCGCCGGCGACGGAGCGCTCGGGCGCGCCGGGGCAGTGCCGGCCCCGCAGGGCGGGACCACCGGCCTTCGTTCGACTCCCTCGGGAGGGTTCTGTGCATTTTTCGGCACCGCGCTAGCTGCATGCACGTTCCCCCAAGCATCGCGTGCGGGGCCAGCAAGCTCGGCGGCTCAGACTCCCGGCCGATCAATGGCTCCGACCGCCCGGGCCGTAGCTGCCAAAACCGGACGGACTCTCGACCTGCACCCGCCCTGCAAGGATAAAATCGTCTCTCGCCGCCAAGACCAGAGGACGAATCCTCGTGAGCGCTTTGGCAATCTTAGGTTATACTGGCGTGGCCTTGGTAGTGCCGTTCCAACTAGCCCGGTGCGTCGCCGTTGGCATGCCTTGACGCAGCACGGGTAGCCTGCCCGTCGGCTGACGGGTCCCACTCACGTGGCTCGGGACCAAGACCATCCCGCGATGCGGGACCGGGGCGGGTGGGTCGCTACGGCGACCTAGAACGAGAACAAAATTCTGGTTTCGATACGCATAATGGCCCAAATGAGCCTTCGCATGATGCCTGAGCCTTGGTGTTGGCACCGAGAGGGCGGGCCCTCCTGAGCCCTGCGGGCCTCGGCCCCAGCCGGGCCGAGGAATTGCCCCGAACAGTTGGAACGATACTTGTCCGCAGGAACCTCGTGCCGCCAGCCTTTCCTGGTTTTTGGGGTGGCCTCGGGTAAGGTCATGCTCCAACCGCGCGATGGAAAGGGTTCCCCGCTTGGAGCTCGAAATCATCGATATCCGCCGCTTTGAACCGGAAGCGTTCCTCCCCTTGCTGGATGCGGAGTCGCGCGCCTGGTACGAACACCTCCGCTGGGACTTCGCCGCCTCGGCACGGCTAATCTCCAACTACTTGAGGGGGAAGCGCTTGGCAGGCTACGGCCTGGTCCTCGAAGGGAAGGTCGGTGGCTACTGTTTTTTCTTTTACGACGGCGAAAAGGGCCTGATCGGCGACCTGTTCGTGGAGCCTGCGTTCGCAGGGCTCGACCAGGTCTTACGGTTGCTCGAACACGTACTGGAGACACTGCTCGCCACCCCTGGGGTGCGTCGGGTGGAGGCGCAGCTTGCGCATTTCAGCTTTGAAGACCTGGAGGCTCGTTTCCGCGCCCATGGCTTTGAGGGCTACCGTCGCCGGTTTATGGTCGTCTCTTTGGAAAAGCGACCCCGAGCCCCAGCAACCTTGGCTGGCAAACGTTCGCCGCGAGCGGCGGAAGGCGCAATTCTCCCGGACGATTTCTTGCTGGTTCCCTGGGATCAGAAGCACAATCACGACGCTGCCGAACTCCTTTACAAAACCTATCGCTACCACGTCGACGCCGCCATCAACGACCAATATAATTCCCTGGTGGGAGCAGCTCGCCTGATCGAGAACATCGTGCATCAGCAGGGCTGCGGAGAATTCTTGCCTGGCGTGTCCCGAGTAGCCATTCACCGCAGGAGCCAAAGAGTCGCCGGGATCCTGACTGTGACCACCGTCCGCCACCACACTGCTCATATTCCTCAAGTGGCCGTCGCCCGGACGTTTCAGGGATGCGGACTCGGAACCTTCCTGATCGAATCCTCGTTTGAAGAACTCACCCAACAGGGCTACCAGGAAGTCACCCTGACCGTCACCGATGCCAATGAGGGGGCTGTGCGCCTCTACGAGCGCTTGGGATTTGCAACCTTTAAGAGGTTCGGGGCCTTCGTCTTCACCCGTACCTGATGAGCTCTACACCATAATGTGATGACAACGAACGCCAGGATACGGCGCATCTCCGGCGTGGCGGAACTTTGGTCGTGCCCTGAGGTCCACAGCTATTAAATGTGCAGGCCTCAATCGTGCCGTTCGAACTTGTGAAGGCCAGGGATCGCACCTACAGCTTGCAGAGGGTCGGGGGAACGGCACTTGGAACGGCACTGGCTCCCCGCAAAAACGTCGTACGCCTGGCCGCGCCATCGTCGCGCCTCTTGCGCTTACCGGGGAGCGCGCCCTTGAAGGATATGTTGCAAGGCACATCCGGCGCTACTTGCCTTTCGCTTTCAACAGTTCCTTGAGCTCGTCCATGAATTCCCGGATGTCCTTGAAATCCAGGTAAACCGAGGCGAAGCGCACGTACGCGACCTTGTCGAGTTTTTTCAGGCGGTTCATCAACAATTCGCCCACCTCGGCGCTGGGGCGCTCGCGCTCCGGGGACTCGGCCACGAAGGCTTCCACCTCGTTGACAATTTCCTCGAGCTTGGCCATCGGCACCGGCCGCTTCTCGCACGCCTTCAGCAGACCGGCCAGCACTTTCTGCCGATCAAACTTCTCGCGGCGGCCGTCTTTCTTGATCACCATATAGGGGATCTCGTCGATGCGCTCGTAAGTGGTGAAGCGGCGCCCGCAACGCTCGCACTCGCGGCGCCGGCGAATCGTGTCGCCGACCTTGGCCTCCCGCGAGTCCACGACCTTGTCTTCTATCTGCCCGCAGAATGGACATTTCATAGTCCGTCGCTCACCTCAGCTTCTGGGTGCATGGCCTTGGTCCTTTGTCCGCGGTCCCTTGCCGGGGTATGGCGAAAATGCAACGGACTACGAACAACGGACGCTTTTCCTCCCAGTTTCACACTTTCTCGAGGCTCGCGGCGCGTTCTTCTTCCGCAAGCGCCTCCAACTTGCGAAAGCTCAAGCCTTCGTGCACCAGCAGAACCAATCCCAGCGCCAGACAGGGGACCGATATCATAATCCAAATCAGGATTCCGGCGCCGGTGGCTGGCTCCGCTGCAACGTCGAAAATCTCGGTCAACGCCAGGATGGCGCCCACCTGGTACCCTCCCCCAATCCCTGGGAACTGCACCACCAACCCCAGGGCAGCACAAAACAAGGTCAGCCCTGCCGCCACCCAAGGCAGACGTGCGAGCCCGCCGCCGAGGCTCTGAAACACCAGCCATAATATCGTTGCATTCAAGACCCATAGCACCGCCGTCGCGCCGACGCTCGCCAGCAGCCCCGTCCAATTCCGAATTACTCCCAAACCATCTGCAAACGCGCGCAAGAATCGCTCGAAGGTGCGGAGGGCCGGAGCCGGCAAGAAATGCAAGGCGCGCAGCATCCCTGCAGTCACTTTCTCCACGTGCAGGCGGAACAGAATCAGCGCTACCACCAGGAGCCCCATCAGCGCGAACAGCATGTTCCCGCCGCGGTGCATCGTGGTCAGGACTGCGTCTCGCCGGGCGGTGGAGGGGCCAACCGCCCCAGAATAGAGTCCGGCAGCAAGGAGCATCACCATGGCGATCGAGTCAAAGACGCGCTCGAGGAGCCATACCGCCGCCATCGCGCTTATAGGGATATTTTCTTTCTTGGCAATATAGGCCGGGCGAACAAACTCTCCGGGTCGCCCGATCAGGTAAATGGAACTGAATCCCAGGATCTGCCCGGCAAATAGAACCCCCAGCGAAGCGTGCTTGATGGGATCGAGAAAACACCTCCAGCGATAGGCCCGGACGAAGAAGGTGAAATAGACAATGGCCAGAGCCACGAGCAACAATCCGGGTCGTGCCCCCACGAGCGAAGCCCAGAGCCGCGGCCAACTAAAATTCCGCCACTCGGGGCTCTTGCTGAGGTTATAAAAAATGAGTCCAATGACGATGGCCCCAAATCCCAACCACATCCATCGCCGCCAGCTTGTTTTCATAGGGAAGAATCTCGCGGACGTTCCCGCCTCGAAAACTATCCGAAGCCCTTCCGGATGTCAAGCAAACACCCTCAACTCTGCCCCTTCCCTTAGTTTACTGCTGAGCGGCGGTCAGGATTGTCTTTGCCCGAAGAACCCGTTGCGACGGGCCCGCCCTGCGGGACCGGTACCCCGGCCCGCCAGCCGACGGGCTGCCGCGCTCCGCCCAGGCGGATAGATTCGGGGCCGCGCACCTTACTTTTGGCAGGGGAGCGCCCTTGCGGCGCTCGCGTTTCCATCAAGAACTCGGGAGGGCCATGACCTGTCCCGGCGTAGTCGGGAAGGCCCTCCCCTACCCGTGCTCGGTGTGCCGGGCTGAAGCGCGGCGCCCGGTCGCCTCGTCCCGTGGACACCTTTTGTCCTCCGCCAGGGCAAGAACTCTTGACTTTCTTTCCCGGCTGTGATAGCCTACAACGTAGCCATGATCGCGCGCAGCGTTTGCGGGCCCTCTACTTCTTGCCCCAAGAGCCACCTTTCGCAGGCGGAGAAAAACCAAGTAACTCTAAGAAATACAGAAACGAACCCGGAATGTCGCTGAAAATGAAGAGACGAACCCTGGAGGAGACGAAAACGAAGCCGGGATCTTGTTGAAACCAAAGGGAGAGACCTTGAGCGAACGGAACGAATCGAGATCTTGTTGAAAACAAGGGGGAGAGTTTTCACCTCAAGACTGCGGCAGACTCAAATCCTGGCCGACTGAAGCCGCCGATGGCGCTTGAGAAGCCAGGAGCAGAAGTCAGAAACCGGTTTCTAGTGACAATCTGGCGCTGGTTGGTTGTTTGCGGCCTGCGATAGTCGACGAGGCGGACAAGTTGTATGCCGCGGTTCACGTCACTAGTCTTCTGAAAGTCTTCGCTCCGCCGCGGATACCCGCCTTCTGCTACAATGCCCGCCGAGGTTCCGGGGTCGAGGCGCCGGCTCGTCCAGGGAATCTGGCCGGAGCATCCCCGCGAACAGGCTGAGGTGAGCCGGAGTGGAACAAGAGCAAGAACTGTTGAAACGATGCCTCGCCGGCGAGGACTCAGCCTGGGAAGATCTGCTCAGGGTCCATACGCGAAAGATCTACAACCTGTGCTTCCGCTTCACGGGGCGGACGCACGAAGCTGAAGACTTGACCCAGGAAGTATTCATTAAGATTTTTCAAACCCTACGGAGTTATGATGCCGCGCAGGGCACCTTCTCGACGTGGCTCAATCGGGTCGCGCGCAACCACTTGGTGGACCACTACCGGCGCACCAAGCGGGACCGCGTCACCTCATCGCTCGAGGAGGAACTCGGAACCCTGGAAGAGAAACCCACCCTGGGAGCGGAGCCGCTTCGACAGGTGGAATCCCGGGAGAGGCGGGAGACGCTGCAAATGGCTCTGAACCGCTTGTCGCCCGACCTACGCGAGGCCGTGGTTCTGCGCGACCTGCACGACCTTGACTACCAGGAAATCGCGCAAGTCCTGGGAGTCCCCGAGGGGACCGTCAAGTCGCGAATCAACCGCGGAAGATTGGAACTAGCGAGGGTCCTGAAGCGTATGGATGTAATGAGAGGCTTGCCGCAAGGCAGGACGGGAAGCGAGCCATGACGCACCTGGAATTGGAAAATCTGGCGAGCGATTACTTGGAAGGGCTCCTGGAGCCAGCCCGCAAGGCTCAGGTGGAGGCGCACCTGGTGGAGTGTCTCCCCTGCCGCGAGCTGATTGGGGATGTCCGCCGGGTCGTGGAGCAATGCCATGCCGCCGAGAAGCTTGAGCCCGCCCCTTGGCTGGTCTCGAAGATCCTGCTGGCGACGGTCGGGGCAAGGAAGCCCACGCTTGGCCAGCAACTGGCTGCCTTCCTCCGCCCGGCTCTCCACCCTCGCTTTGCTTACGCGGTGGCGATGGCGGTCTTCTCGTTCTCAATCATCATCAACGCCGCGGGGATCAATTTGCGGAATGTCCGAGTCGAGGACCTGAATCCCCGTACCTGGGTTTACCGGGCCAATCGCGCCGGCCATCTGCTTTACGCCCGCGCCGAGAAGTTCTACTACGACCTGCGAGTGGTCTACGAGATTGAGTCTCGGTTCCGGCAGCTCCAGTCTCAGCCGCAGCAGGAGAAGGAATCGCCGAAGCAGGAACCGCCCACGGGAGGTTCGTCGGACAGCCAGCAGCCCGCTAACCCGCAACTCGCCTCCAATGGGGCCCTGTTCGTTGCCGCCGTCAGACCGCTCGGCCCGGTCCCGAACCGGACCGGGAACAATCCCCAAACCCTTGGGGCAGGAAGGAGTTCATCGCAATGAAATGCACCAACCATCCTCTCGTGGAGTCCGTGGCCTACTGCGGACAATGCGGGCGTGCTCTGTGTAACGACTGCAAGCGTGAAGTGCGGGGAATGATTTATTGCGAGAGCTGTCTGGCGGCGCGTGTACACACATCCCTGCCCCCCATTGTGGGGCCCGGAGCGTGTCCCAGTCCCGGCGTCGCACTGGCCCTGGGGTTCATTCCGGGGGTGGGCTCCATATACAACGGCCAAGTTGTGAAGGGCATGATTCAGGTCCTGATCTTCGGCTCGCTCATTGCTTTTGCCGACCGCGTGGGTGGCCCGCTGGATACCATTTTCGGCCTGGGCGCCGCGGCCTTTTATTTCTATATGGTGATTGATGCTTACCAGACCGCCAGGTCCAAGCAACTGGGGCAGCCAGCGCCAGAATGGTTTGGCTTGGGCGACCTGAAGTGGAACGCGCCCATCGGCGCCGCGTTGCTGATCGGCCTGGGCGCGCTCTTCTTGCTCGATAACCTGGGCATACCGGTGTTCCGCCATATCGGCAAGTTTTGGCCCGTGCTGTTGATCGTTGTGGGATTCCTGCTCCTCCAACGGCGCTTGGGCGGAGGGAAAACTTCCCCTCCGGCTGGCCCGGAGCCCCCCAAGGAGGGGCCGACCAATATCCCGGGCCCCCAGGGGTTCTAGTGCCGTTCCAACTTATTGAGGCTATGCATTGTGCTTTTTTCTTGCATAGCATCGGGACCCCATCGGGCTCACGCGGATTAGTCGCAAAAAGTTGGAACGGCACTAGCGAGCCGCCACGGCGTTCAGGAGGATGGAGAGGCACATGGTCGGTATCGTGGTGGGCCTGGTTGGCGCAGCGGTTGGGGTCGTGATCGGCTTGGCAGGCGCTTTGGTTGGGCTCGTAGTCGGTCTGCTGATCCCTCTGAGCCCGATCCTGCTCCTGGTGTTGGGGATTGTCTGGCTGGCGAATGGAAGCAGTGTGCGGACTGGCTATCCCCAGACGCGCGGCAGGTCGTAAGAGAACCTGGGTGGGTGACGGGAAGCGTGGAAACAAGAAGGACCAAAGAACCCAAAATGCGTTTAGCAATCACAGGCCCGGAGGAGTGAGATGCACAACATCTTTTTCAATCCCTTCATGATTCCGCTGGGAGCTTTCGTGATGGTCATCCTGGTTGTGGCCATCGCTTCGATGAGGAAAATGCGTGAGAAGGAACTCCAGGCCCATCAGGAACTCCGCATACGAGAGATGGAACACGAGCGGAAGATGAAGGAATTAGAAATCGAGAAGGTCAAGCTGGAACTGGAGAAGGCGAGGACAATTAAGAACGCCTGAAGCGCGCCTCAGGCGGCCCCACGCCGCAGATGGCCGCAGGCCCGGGAGGTTTGGAGTAATGGAGACGTTGCCCATCGGTCCATTTTTGATCCCGATTGTGGGGACCATCGCCGGTGTAGCGATGGTCGTGGCCATTGTCGCAATCGTCTTTTGGTACAAAGCGCGCGAGAGAGAATTACAGGTCCATCAGGAGATGCGCATCCGGGAAATGGAGCACCAGCGGAAAATGAAGGAGCTAGATCTGGAACTGGAAAAGGCCAAGGCCCGGCAGTTCCCCGAACGCGTTGTGTGAGGCGGGAATTGCCCGGGTCTGGCCCGCTGGACCGAGGAGGCTGAGTCATGGACTCGCCCTTTATTATCCCCTTGGCGGTTTTCGCCATGGTGGTCTTGATTGTCACCATTGTTTCTTTGGCGAGACTCCGCGAGACGGAAATGGAGGTTCACCAGAGACTGTACATGGAGGAAATGGAGCACCAACGCAAGATGCGGGAACTGGAACTGGAGCTCGAACGCGTGAAGCAAGGGCGGTAGCCCGGCCGGCTGAGCACGGTGCCGGGCCTCGCCTGGGAACCGAGGAAAGAGACGGACATTATTATGGGATCGCCGCTGACATCGCCGACACATCGTAGGGCCAGCCTGACCTGGCCGATCATCCTGATCGCTCTGGGGGCGATCTTCCTGGTGGATGAATTCGTTCCCGGTTGGGGGATCGGAAGGACTTGGCCGGTCCTGTTGGTGGTGGTCGGCGTCCTGAAGTTGCTGGACTCGACGCGTCCACCGCTCCCACCCGAGGGGCCTAGGGTGTAGGGGCGCACGGTCCGTCAGCCGACGGACACCCTGCCGGCGGGCAGACGCAGACCGGAGTGTGGGAAAGCAGTAGGCAGCGGGTCGCGGGCGGTGGGCCAAAGGTAGGTCAACATGAGCGTTTATGGGTATCGTCGTGGATCGATTTTCTGGGCGCTGACCCTGATCGCGGTAGGGGCTATCTTCCTCTGGCAGAATTTTAACCCCTCCGTCCATCCCTGGCAGATCATCGCCAAGTTCTGGCCCATTCTCATTATCTTCTGGGGGCTCTCCAAACTCGTCGATTACCTTCAGGCGCAAGCGCACCCGGAAACCGTCCCTCCGCCGCTGTTCACGGCCAGCGAAGTCATTCTCCTGGTACTCATCCTGATTACCGGCACGCTGATCTCGAAGATTGTTTTGCGGCCCTGGCAGCAGTGGACGGGCTTTGATGTAGACAACGAGGACGTCGCCAGCCTTTTCCTGAACTCCTACACGTATACTCAGACCCTTTCCCACGCTGCTCCGGCGCAGACGCGCCTGCTGGCGGTGGATCGCCGAGGAGACGTGGAGGTTCACGCTTCCGACCAGCCCATGCTGGACGCGGTGGTGAAGAAGACGATTTGGGCGCCCAGTGAAGCCGAAGCCCGCAAGCTCTCGGACGAATTAAAAATCGAAATTGCCGAGCAGGCGGGGCGATCCCTGCTCCAGACTAACCTGGACTCGCTCCCCAGCGGGGGCCGCAACGTACGCCTGGATATCACCCTGCGCGTGCCCAAGGAGACTAGCGCGGAAGTCACCACGGAGCGGGGAGACCTGATCTTGGATGGCTTGAAGGGCGAGCAGACTTTAAGCGTAAGGCGGGGCGACGCCCACATCACGAACGTGGAAGGGCTTGTGCGCATCAACAAAGCGGGCGGCCTGACGGAAGTCCACGACTTGAAAGGCAGCCTGGAGATTGAAGGCCGCGGGGGGGAGATCGACGTAGCCGGCGTGACAGGTACGGTAGGTGTCAACGGGGAGTTCAGTGGTGAAGTGCAGTTCCGTAACATCGGTCAGACTCTCCGCTACAATTCCTCGCGGACCGACATGACCGCGCAGAAACTCACCGGACGTTTGAGTATGGAGGTGGGTTCCCTCGAGGTGACCGGCATCGACGGGCCCTTCGAGATTTCGACGCGCCAGAAGGACATCACCTTAAGCGACTTCCGACACAGCGTGAAGATTACCGATAATAATGGCGACATCGAGCTTCGGGCGTCAGGCCCTCCCACTCATCCCATTGACGTGAATCTCCGCAAAGGCCGGATCGAACTCACGCTGCCCGCCGCATCCAGTTTTCAGATCGAGGCCAACTCGCGGGGCGGCGAAGTCGAGTGCGACTTTTCGGGTCCGGCCCTGAAAGTCGGGAGGGAAGGTCAGAATGCTTCCATCGCCGGCGTCTACGGCAAGGGCGGGCCGCTGATCCGCCTCAACACGGAGTACGGCGCCATTCGCGTGGTGCACAACGGCCTCCGCGCTCCTTCACCCCCGGCCCCACCCTCGCCTCCCACCCCCGGCAAAATCGAGACGAGAACCTGGCAATCCCCGCCCCGGCCGCATCATCTCCCCCCGCTCAGGACTTTTGCAGCCTTTTGTGCGCCCGCAGGGGAGTTGGTGCGGTTCATCGCCCAGGTGTGCAGATCCCAAGTGAGCTTGGTCCGTGACTTGACCAAGGAAGGAAAATGTTGGGGTTGGTCGTGCCTGCGGCCGATAAGAGCCTCGTGGTAACGGCGATTATCCCGCCACCCTCTCTAGTGTGTCGAAGAACTGTGGAAAGGAAATATCCACGCAGGAGCTATCTCGAATTACGGTAGTGCCCTGAGCGATCAGCCCTGCCACCGCAAACGCCATGGCGATGCGGTGGTCGCCATGGGGATCGATTTCCGCGCCGCGTAGCTTCTGGCTCCCGGCGACCCGCAGCCCATCAGGGAATTCTTCCACCTCCGCGCCCATGCGTCTCAGATTCTCGGCCACCGCCGCCAAGCGGTCGCTTTCCTTGACACGCAGTTCCGCGGCGCCGCGAAAGGAGAGCCCCTGCTCCATCTGCGTCCCCAGCACCGCCAGTACCGGCAATTCATCAATGAGCCCGGGAACGGCCTCGGGCGGAATCTCTCCGCCACCGAGCGAGCTCGCTTCCACGTGCACGTCGCCGAGCAGTTCGCCGTTCAGCATCTCCAGGCCGAGCACTTTGATCCGGCCACCCATGGGCACTAGCACATCGAGCATCGCCGTCCGCGTCGGGTTCAAGCCGACATTCTGGAGCACCAGGTTGGAATCAGGCACCAGAAGGCCCGCTGCGATGAAAAACGCTGCCGAAGAAATGTCTCCGGGGACGTAGAGCTTCTTGCCCTCCAGGCGCGCTCGGCCTTGGACCGCAATGGTCTGCTGATGGCGGCCGATGGCAGCGCCCATTTGCTCCAGAGCAATCTCCGTGTGGTCGCGGGTGGGAACCTTCTCGACCACTTCGGTCTTGCCTTCCGCGAACAGCCCGGCGAGGAGAATGGCGGATTTCACTTGAGCGCTGGGGACCGGCAACTCGTACCGGATGGGCTTGAGCGTGCCCCCCTCGATTGCCAGGGGTGGAAGCCCGCCTTCTGCCGACTCGATGCGCGCCCCCATTTGGGTGAGGGGCGCTATCACCCGCTTCATAGGGCGTCGCACAAGCGAAGCGTCACCGGTCATCACCGAGCGAAAACGCTGGCCAGCCAAAACACCCGCCAGCATCCGTATGGTCGAGCCGGAGTTGCCGGCGTTAAGAGCTTCGGAAGGCGCGCGCAGGCCTTCCAGGCCCACGCCTTGAATGCTCACCACATTGGCTTTGCGCTCAATCTTCACGCCGAGTTTCTGCAGACAATCGAGCGTGGACTGGCAATCGGCGCTAGAAGAGAAGAAATGGATCTCGCTCGGCCCCTCCGCAATCGCCGCCAGCATCCCGTACCGGTGCGAAATCGACTTGTCACCGGGAAACGCAATCGAGCCGACCAGCCGCTTGGCAGGCCGGAGCTTTTTTGTCTTCGAACCAAATAACTCCATAGGCGCCCAGCTTTCAGCCATCAGCAGTCAGCTCTTAGCCTTGTCCTGGCTGGTGCCGTTCCAATCCCGCAGGCGCGGGACGACTAATTCGCGCCAGCCCGATGGCGAGCCGACGCTGTGCAAGACAGAAACCGAATACTTACCCTCCTTTAAGTTGGAACGGCACTGGCTACAGCGGACCGCTGACAGCGCGATGTGAATGTCTATTCTATCCGCAAATTCCCCGGCGTCCATGTAGAAACGCCAGCAACGGGCCGTCGAGGGATTCCAGGTGAGGTGACAAAGGCGGGGTTCCAGGTGGTCCTGCCGGAGGTTGTTTTGGCCATGATTGGCTTCGCATGAAAAAGGTGACGAAAATGCCGAAGTGCACGGCAGGTTGACGGGCTTTCTCGGCTCCAGTAAGCTGCGCTACCGGTCTCTTGTGCCCCCGGAATTCAGCCGAGCGACTCGGCGGAATTTGGGTGAATCGTAGCCTCGGAAGCAGAACCAGCCCGTGTGCCACCAGGAAAAAGGCGACACCATGGGGATCATTGGGGAGGGGAAAACTTATGGAATCCACGAAGCTCAGGCGGTACGGCCAAATCATGGGGCTCAAGCCCGAGGCCATTCAGGAATATGTCCAGTACCACGCGAATGTATGGCCGGAGGTCCTCCGCACAATTAGGGATTGCAACATCCGAAACTACTCCATATTCCTCAAAGACAACACGCTGTTCGCCTATTTCGAATACGTCGGCGAAAACTTCGAGGCGGACATGCTCAGGATGGCCGCGGATCCCAAGACGCAGGAATGGTGGGCCATCATGAAGCCTATGCAGGAGCCGATCCCCAGCCGCAGGCCCGGAGAGTGGTGGGCCAACATGGTCGAGGTGTTTCACACCGGCTGATGCGGCCCCGAACGGCTCCTGTCGCGATGACCCGACGTCTCGTGGCAAGCAACCAACTGTGCTTCTTGACGCGGAGGCATCAACAAGCGCAATCTGGCGCACAGCGAGTAGTGGCTATGGCGGGAGACAAAGGAACACGCAGTTCGATTCGCCGTCGTCACAGCCGCCGCAGTGCAAGCGTTATTCATAGGGTCAGCATTGCGGGTCTCCGCACTCGTCCGAAGTTGCCAACCCCTGCGGTGGACTTCGAATGGGCTGGGTTAGTTGGCCAGCGGAAGGTGGCGTGGCGGGCGGCGCAGGAATCTCCAGGTTGGGTAATTGCAACCCAAGCGAGGCTTCAAGATCTCTTTTGAGGAGAGAACAAATGGCTAATAAACGCTCTTGGCGGGCGGTTCTGGGTCTCGGAATAGCTATGATTGCCTGGCTATTCACTTTGTGTTCGGCGAAAGAAGCACCAACCCCGGTGGAAGGCACCACTGCCCCAAATGTAGAGTCGGAGGTAGAAAGGACCGCGTGGTTCCGGGAAGCGAAGTTTGGCATGTTCATCCATTGGGGCCCGTACTCGCTGGCCAGCGTCGAGGCCTCTTGGCCTATTATGAATCCGGACCCGAAGAGGCCGATCCTACAGGACGAGTACGTAACGCTCTACAAAAGATTCAATCCCACTCAGTTTGACCCCAAGGCATGGGTGAATTTGGCTAAAGAGGCTGGCCAGCGCTACATGGTTTTTACGACCAAACACCACGACGGATTCTGCATGTTCGATTCCGCCCTTACCGACTACAAAATTACGAATACCCCCTACGGGAAAGACGTTGCCCGCATGTTGGCCGCGGCGGCCAGAGAAGAAAAAATGCCTTTGGGCTTTTATTACTCACCGCCCGACATGCACCATCCCGGCTATCGCGACACGTCAAAACTCGTTAAGGACACTTGGCGTGGCGACCCGCAACGACCGGAATGGGGAAGCTTCCTCAATTACATGGAAGGCCATCTGCGGGAACTGCTGACCCATTACGGGCCTATCGTCCTGATCTGGTTCGACGCATTTGACAAGACGGCAAGGTTTGACCCGCCTCGCTTTTTCAAGCTCGTCCACGAGCTGCAGCCTGCGTGCCTGATCAACGACCGGCTTGGCTTGCCGGGCGACTTCGCGAGTGGCGGGTCTGAAAACCACGTCCCGGAAGGAACCCCAACGAAAGGCGGCGTAGTGTCAAAGACTGCGCCCGCGCCCGAGGACTTCCGACTCTGGGAAGAGTGTATGACCATCAATGATACCTGGGCCTACAATAAGTACGACCGGCATTTCAAATCCGTTAAGCAGCTTGTTCAGACTTTGGTGGATGTGGCAAGCAAAGGGGGAAACTTCCTCCTGGATGTCGGTCCGACGCCTGAGGGAACGATCCAACCTGAGTTTGTAGATCGGCTTCGCGCTATGGGCAAATGGTTGAAAGTCAACGGGGCTTCCATCTACGGAACCACCTACGGCCCTTTGCAGGACCTCCCCTTCGGCAAAACCACCGCCAAGGGGAACACAATATACCTCCATGTTTTCGACTGGCCCGCGAAACCCCAATTGGAAATCAACGGCCTGAAGCGCCAAGTCACTAATGTGACCGTGCTTGCAACAGGTAAACGACTCAAATTCGACCAAGCCCGCGAGGCACTAAACATCACCATTCCCGCTAAGGCTTTGGACCCGTATGACACGGTGTTGGCGCTGGAGACCCGCTAGTACCGTTCCAACTATTCGCGGCAACTCTTCTTCGGCCACCCGCCCTCCGACGCCCACAGGGCTCAGGAGGGCCCGCCCTCCGGCGGCCACAGGGCTCAGGAGGGCCCGCCCTCCGACGCCCGCAGGGCTAGCAAGGCGGGCTGACTTCGCTAACCAGTTCCTGTGATATGACACTGGGTACCAGCTTGCCGCTGAGAATCGTTGGGACCGGACGGAAACCGGGCCGCTGAAGGCTGACGGTTGACAACTGAGGACTGAATTTTGCGCGAGCAAGCCTGTAAGCCGAATTTTGTCCCCGGCAAGCCGGGCGGCGATCATTCCTCTAGGCCCGGCATTGCTGCCGGGCTCAAGCGACCTACCCGAGAGTTGGCGGGGCGGGCCACCCCTCCTCTCCTATTTGGTCTTGCTCCGTGTGGGGTTTACCGTGCCCCCGACATCACTGTCGAGGCGGTGCGCTCTTACCCCGCTTGGCGGGGGCCGCCGAAGCAGCCCGCACCTTTTCACCCTTACCCGTCGACTGACGGGCGGTATGTTTTCTGTGGCACTTTCCGTATCGGAGGCGTACGGCCCGACCTGTCGGGCATCCCCCTCCGACCCTCGCCGTTAGCGAGCACACTGCCCTGCGGAGTTCGGACTTTCCTCTCCCCCATCCCGCAGAGCGGGACGAGGCAGCGATCGCCCGGCTTGCTCGCGCAGGTTTTATGATAGTCTCCTCTTTGGGCCAGGTCAAACGTGCCCCAGCAGGGGAGGGGCGTTGCGCGTCTGGGTTATAGTGGGCGGTCCTGCGGTCCCGCTTGGCAGGATGGGGAAAGGCTTGGCCTTACGGCATGCCAAATGAAAGAGGGTAGGATGAATCCGAAGCTTTGCCGGCCTGCCAGGAAGCCGTAAAGGATCGCAGGGCCTTCTTGCCTCCGCGCAGCAGGACGGCAAAGCCGTGCACACCATAACTTGAGGACTTCACCGCGACTGGTTGTGCCGCTCCCACTTTGCGTTTTGTGTGAACCTAGGCCAGCGTCGAGCCCAAGGCTTACGGCTCGATGGCTCTCAAGCCCTTCCAGTCCGGCTCGCCGCAGCTCCTGATGGTCGCAACGCGCAAGTAACCTATGATTCCTGCTCGCGCTCTGAACAGACTGCTCACCGTGCCGCTCGCGCCCGTGCTTCTTGCGGCCATTCTGGGTTTCGCGCAAGAGCAGCACTCCGCTTCCCCATCGCTCCTCGCTCAAACAGATGAAGTCCTCCAGCAAATGAGCGAGACAACCGGCCTGCCCATCCGGGCTTCACTCCGGAAGGAGATTATCAGCCGCTCGGAAGTCCAGAAATACTTGACCGAAAACCTTCACGCCGAAATGACGCCTCGTGAGCTCCACATCCAGGAAGCTACGCTCCAGGCGTTTGGCCTGGTCTCACGCGATTTCCACCTGGAGAAGTTCCTCATCACCTTCTACACCGAACAGGCTGCGGGATTCTACGACCCCCGGCGCAAAACCATGTTTATCGCCGACTGGCCTGCTCCGGAGATGCAACGCTTGGTGCTGGCTCACGAGCTGACCCACGCCCTGCAGGACCAGAACTTCAACCTCGACAAGTTCCTTCACGCTGTGCGCGCGAACGATGACGCTACCAACGCGCGCCAGGCCGTCGCCGAAGGTCACGCCACCGCGGCCATGATGCAATCCATGGTCGCGCCAGCCGAATTGGCCAGTCTGCCGTCTCTCGAACCTTTAATGGCTCAAGTCATCTACCAGCAGTACGAAGAATTTCCGGCTTTCTCGCAAGCCCCTTTCTTCTTCCGCTTGCAGGCTCTGTTCCCTTACGTGGAGGGCATGGGCCTCATGCAGCGCGGGCTCCAACAAGGCGGATGGCAGACGCTCAACTCCTTGTTTGCCAATCCCCCACGAACTACGAAGGAAATCTTCGAGCCGCAGGTCTATTTCGAGGAGTTGCCGTTGCCGAGCGTTTCCCTGCAGCGTCCCGCGCCGCTGGCAAAAGTCCCCGGGTTGCGATTGTTGACCGAAAACGTGATGGGAGAATTGGGTTACTACGCGCTGCTCGGCCAACTCATTTCTGAACAAGAAGCGAAGGCAGTAGGCAAAGGCTGGATGGGAGACCGGTACATCCTTTACGAGAACGCCGCCAACAATGACTATACCCTGCTCGCCCGCACGCGCTGGGCAAGTCCGGAAACCGCCCTCGCCTTCTTCCGTGACTGCCACATCATCCTCACGCACAAATATCCTGAGCTCGCCGCTGATAAACGCTCCGCGAGGGACCTGTTCATAGGCTCCGCCGCCAATGGCCAAGTCATTTTGCTGCGCAAAGGTGACGAATGCCTGTGGGCCGAGGGCGTGCCCCCGGCGCAAGTTGACGCCATCCTGAGTTGGTTGCGCGCTCTGTAGCGGCGGTCTATCCGTCACCTGACGGGCGACCTCTGCCAGATACGCGCGAGGTCCGTACCCGTCAGCTGACGGGGACGGACCAAGCCGACAATCCGAACCTCGGCGAATTTCGATTTCCAGAATCTAACCCACTGGTTAGCAACACGGCAGCCACGATCAAAGGCATTAAACTTCCGGATCGGGTTGAGATACCCTTGAACTGCTGCGATGTTGCAGGGCGAACGTTGTGCTACTTGGCTGCTACCCTTGCGGGGTGCGGTGTTTGGCTTGCTCCATGGCAATCTGATTGATGTGCGCGAGCGCCCTGGCGCCGGAAGCACCCTCGATGGCCTTCACGGCGATTTCCTGCACCTGTTGCTTGGCGTCGTCGAGCTGCTTCTGGATCGCCGCAATCTGCGCTTGCTGACGCGAGACTGCCTCCTCCAACGTCTTGATCTGAAGCTCCGCCAGCCGCTTGTCGGCTTCGCTCTCCTTCTTTAAGAGAATGATTTGCTGGTCATACTTCTGCGCAGTGGCTCGGGTCGCTTCGGCGCCCGCCTGTTCGGCCGCCTGCTGAAGCCGGCCCGAAAACTCCTCGGCCTCCTTTTTCAGCCGCGCGAATTCTACTTCCTGCTCTTTCAAGGCCTGCTCGCGCTGTTTCCAGCTCTTCTCGAGTGCCTCCTGCTTATCCTTGTTCTGCTTCTCCAGGAGCCGCAGGTCTTCCTCATACTTGTCCTGGGCTTTTTTCCGCTCCAGGGCTTTCTTGTACTCGTATTCGTCAATTTCGCGCTGACGCTGCTTCTTGAGGCTCTCTTCCTGCTCTTTGCGGTCGCGCTCGGTCTGATGAACCTCTTCCTCCCACGCCTTTCGTTGGGCGGCCATCTCGGCCTCCAACTGCTCTTTCTGCCGCGCATAGTCCTGGACAAGCTGATCGAGGGCCGTGGCAGCCACGTCGATCTTGTGTAGCCTCTCGAGTTCTCGCCGCTCCAACTCGACCGCCTCGCGCACGGAAGCAAGGCGATTGACCTCCTGCACGAGCTTCTCCGAGAGGTCCGAGAGCCCCTTGGACACTTCGACGCCCAGGCCGGAGACCCTCTGCACCACGCCTTCGAGCGTCATTCCCTCCACCGCCTTCCGAGTCTCGGTTTCCTTCTGCCTGGAAACCTCTTCCGCTTTCAGATCCAAGGTTTCCTGGGCAGCGGCCACTTCCTCGCGGATGTCCGCGAACTCCTGTTCCACCTCCGCCTTCGACCGTTTCGGTCGCGCAACCGTCTTGCTCGTTTTCGTCGCCATGCTTGTTACCCCCCGAAGTGTGGCTATTTAGGCCGCATAGCTTACCACCAAACCTCTCCCAGCGCCGCAGGATTGGCGCGCGTCGCCGTGCCTTCTATAACGGCAGCCTGTGTGGCGGTGTTTTTTAACGCCAGGTCCGCTCTTTGACCATGTACCTTTTCGAAGTGGTTTGTTGGGGAGGCCTTGAACGGGCGCAACGTTATGTAGCGGACGCCGGTTGCCTTGGATTCGCAGCAAATGTTCAAAAGCTTTCCGGCCAGCGGCGCGCGCCGTGGATCACGGCCAGGATCTCGATTCTCCTCGCCGCAATCCGGTAGGCAACCACAAACGGTGTGTTCGGAATGGCAAGTTCTCGGATGCCTTCCACCCGTCCCCTGCGCCCGATCTCGGGATGCGCGCGCAAGGCATTGACGGCGAAGCAACCCGTGCCAACGCTGTTTGCTTCGTTCTAGCCCATTGGCCGGTTGGAAGGGCAGAGACAGGTTGCCTGGCGCTCGTGACTGTGATAGCGTTTAACATGTCAAACAAAGCGGAGACGACCGAGCATGTTGGGAATTCGATTGGAGCCGGCGCTAGAGAAGCGACTCGAAAGACTTGCCAAAAAGACGGGCCGCAGCAAGAGTTACTACGCGCGGGAAGCCATCCGCCAGTATCTTGAAGACCGTGAAGACTACATGCTAGGGCTATCCGTCCTGGAACGCAACGAACCCACCATCAGCCTCGAAGAACTGGAGCGGCGTCTTGGCTTGGCGCGTTGAGATCACCCCCACCGCAGGGAGACAGATCACGAAACTCGACCGTCATATCCAAATTAGCATCGTCCGTTATCTGAGGGAACACCTGGAACGGTCTGAGGACCCGCGCCGGCAAGGAAAGGCTTTGCGAGGAGAAAAGGCAGGCCTTTGGCGCTACCGCGTGGGTGACTACCGCATCATCTGCCACCTCCGCGACGACAGCAAAACCGTCGTCGTTCTCGCCCTCGGCCATCGGAAGGAAGTCTATCGGTAGAAGGTTGATGTAGCGCAGACCCGCTCTTAGGCTCTGCGGCTTGTCCCCGGCGATAACCCGACTGCAGCGGTGCTCGCAACATCCCCCTACGTCAGCAACTTCAGCAGTTCGGCCTCGTCGATTGTCTTCACCCCCAGGGACTTGGCCTTGTCGAGTTTCGAGCCGGGGTCGGAGCCGACGACGACGTAATCAGTCTTCTTGCTGACGGAGCCGATGACGCGCCCGCCAGCTTCTTCGATCATGCGTGTCGCCTCGTCGCGCGAGTAACGCGGCAGCGTGCCCGTGAGGACAAACTGTTTTCCAGCGAGTTTCCCTTCCGCCTTGCGGACCTTCTTCTCCTCAAGCTGGAGGCTTGCCTTGCGCAGCTTCTCGAGGACCGCGAGATTGCGTTTCTCGCGGAAAAACTCCAGAATGGCTTCGGCAACTCGGGGGCCGACCTCTTCGACCTCGTACAGCTCTTCTTCCCTGGCCTTGGCGAGCCGGTCGAGCGAGCCGAAGTGATCGGCTAAGAACTGCGCGGTGCGCTCGCCCACAAAGCGAATGCCGATGGCAAAAATCACCCGTGCGAGGTCGGCCTTCTTGCTTGTTTCAATTTCTTCGAGTACGTTTTCAGCCCACTTATCGGCGTTTCGCTCAAGAACCTCCAAATCTTGGCCTGTAGATTTGGTGAAAAAATCCACAATGTTCTGTGCCGTTCGCTTAGTAATGCCCTTAACCGCTAACAAGTCGCCAAGCGGGGCCTTTCGTATCGCGAGGAGCGACCCAAAGTGAGCCATCAGGAGCTGTGCCGTCTTGGCTCCCACTGAAGGAATTTTGTATGCTTCGAGGATGCGAGCAAACCGCATTGATTCGCTCTCTCCAAGGCGCCTCATGTTTACCAGAGCTGTCTTCGTAAGGCTGTAGAGGTCGCCCACGTCCTTTACCAGTGCGTTTGCCTGCAATTCATCCGCTAAAGCCTCGCCCAAGCCCTGAATGTTCATGGCATTCCGGCTGGCGAAGTGGAGTAATGACTCTTTGAGTTTGGCGGGGCAGGCGACATTCACGCACCGATAAGCCACCTCGCCCTCGGCGCGAACGACACGCTCTCGGCACACTGGACATGTTTCCGGCTTGGAGATTACCTCACCATTCGCTGCGGGGTTGACCACTCTCACGACCTGCGGAATCACTTCGCCGGCGCGTTGGATGAGCACGGTGTCGCCAATCTTGACACCCAATCGCTCGATTTCGTCCATGTTATGGAGCGTGGCGTGGCTTACCGTCACGCCACCCACGTCCACCGGCTTCAAGTCTGCCACGGGCGTCAGCGTGCCGGTGCGACCCACCTGGAAACGAATCTTGACGATCTGCGTTGTAGCCTGGCGCGCGGCATATTTGTATGCCACCGCCCAGCGCGGCGACTTGGCCGTAGTGCCGAGCTCTGCCCACAAGCGCGTGTCATTCACTTTCACGACGATGCCGTCGATTTCATAATCCAGGCTGTCGCGTTTTGCTTCCCATTCCTGGATGTAACCCAGCAGCTCCTCAAACGACCGGCAGAGCCGGCGATGAGGATTCACCTTGAAGCCCATTTTGACGAGCGTATCCAGCGCCTGCGCGTGTTGCGCCAGCGGCTCCGTTCCATTCACCTGGAGGAAGTAAAGGAACATGTCCAGCTTGCGCTGGGCCACGATGCGCGGGTCGAGCTGGCGCATCGTGCCTGCGGCCGAGTTGCGCGGGTTCGCGAACTTCGCTTCCCGGGCCGCTTCGCGCTGGGCATTCAACTGTTCGAACGCCTTGCGCGTCATGATCACTTCGCCGCGCACTTCGAAGCGCGTAGGGCTGCCGATGACGGCCAGCTTGCTCGCGTCGATCCTCAGCGGCACCGACCGGATAGTCTTCACATTCGCTGTCACGTCCTCCCCGACCACGCCATCGCCACGCGTGACGCCGTGCGTCAACACACCGCGCTCGTAGGTCAGCGCCATAGAAAGGCCGTCGAGCTTCAGTTCGCCCACATATTCCACCTTCGCTCGCCCCGAAAGCTCGCGCACGCGGCGGTCGAAATCGCGCAACTCCTCCACCGAATAGGTGTTGTCCAGGCTCAGCATTGCGACCGAGTGCCGTACCTTAGGGAACTCTTCGGCAGGCTGCCCACCCACGCGTTGGGTGGGAGAATCGGGCGTGATCAATTCAGGGCGTTCGCGCTCCAACTCCTGCAGCCGGTGCATCAACTTGTCAAACTCGAAGTCGGAGATTTCCGGGTCGGTCAGGACGTAGTAGCGATACTCGTGGTAACGAATTTCGTCCCGCAGCTTCTCGATTTCCTTTTGTACACTGCTGATCGCTGGCTTGGCCATAGCTGTCTCCTGGTGCAGCACTTTCAGCAAAGGTAGCGCATACCAGAATTATACCGCGCGCGGAGGGGACGCGGTTGGGGCGACTGGCACCGCCCCTCAGTCCTGGAGGAGCCACGATTTCGAGGCTTGGCGGGCCGTCTCCGGCGTGCGACGTTCCACGGAATGTCCCTACGGCGGTCTGAGTGGCGGCATAGGGCGTGAAAGCGAGTTCTGAGACATCCTCCAAGCTCCTGCACTCCGAAGGGCAGGACGTTCAACTTGACATGCTCACAAATGGGCTGCTAGTGCCGGTCCAACTTAATTCTCCGGGCGGCGGCATCAATCCGCCGGGAGGACCTGCGGGCAGTGCTATAATTGAGAATGGCGTAGATAGTTGGAACGGCACTAGTGTCGAGCATAGAAAATTAGACGGGAGCACGGGGAGCCATGACGTTGAGGGTAATTTTGATCTCGGCCGCGCTGAGTACCGTAGTGGTAACTGGCCCAGCCTGGGCGCAGAAGGATAAAGAGCCCATCAAGGCGGGCACAGCCCGCTACGGAGATCCCACGTCCACCGCCCGCATTTATCAAGACTATCTCTATGGGGTCATAAAGCAGATCGCCGCTAAGGAAATGGTACTGGAGAAAACCAAATTCGGCACTGACCAGACTTTCAAGTTTGATCGCAAAGTCAAATTCATCCACGACGGCAAGCCCGGTTCCTTCGACCGTCTGAAAGTGGGTGACAAGGTCTGGGTCGATGTGAAGATAAACAAGAAAACGGGTGAATTGATCGCGAAGAAGGTTGTCACCGGTATGGAGGCTATAGCAGGACCGTGAGCATGAAGTCTGAAGTATGAACGCGGGTTTCGCGGCGAGTGAAACTTTCAGCATTCATACTTCATATTCTAGCCTTCGTAAAGCCCGCCCTTGAAGACTTCCACGCTGATTTACAATCCGATTGCCGGACGCCATCCCGCGCGGCGCGAAAGGCAGATCCAACAGGTTGCGGACGTTCTTCGCCGGGCAGGAATGGAAGTCCAGCTTGCGCCGACCTCGAGGCCAGGGGAAGCCGAAGAACTGGCGCGGGCTGCGACCGGCCAGGGCGTTGATCTGGTTCTGGTCTGTGGCGGCGACGGCACCATCAACGAAGTCATCAACGGCTTGGCGCCCAGCCGGATCCCGCTGGGCATTTTGCCAGGCGGCACCGCCAACATCCTGGGGAAAGAACTACGTCTTCCTCACGACCCCGTCCGCGCAGCCGCCGAGCTTCCCCGCTGGTCGCCGCGACGGATCGGCTTGGGGCAAGCCACTTGGCAGCCGCGCGTGCCGTCGCAAGCCAGGGGTACTTCCTCCGACCAGCAAGTCCCTGGCCGCCGGTATTTCGTGAGCGTAGCAGGAGTTGGATTCGACGCGCACATTGTTTACAAACTCTCTTCCGAGCTGAAGATGTCCTGGGGCGTCGCGGGCTATGTGCTTGAAGCCTTCCGTCAGGTTGTGCGCTATCCGTTCCCGGCTTTCACCTGCCAGATGGATGGACGGGAATGCCGCGCTACCTTCGCCGTGGTCCACCGCACGCGACTCTACGCCGGCTGGCTGCACCTGGCGCCTTCGGCAGACTTGTTTGAGCCGCGGTTCGCGGTGTGCTATTTCAAGAGCGGCCGCTGGCCGCGCTATTTGGTCTATGCGGCTGTCGTCCTGATGCGTCAGCACCTGCGGCTCAGCGACGTCGAACTCGTGGAGGCGCGGAAGGTGTCCTGCGCCGCGGTCGAGCCCGGCATGACCATCCATTTCGAACTGGATGGTGAGCTGGTGGGCACGCTTCCGGCAACTTTGGAAATTGTCCCTGACGCCCTGACACTGCTCGTGCCGCCCTCGCAGGCTGGAAACTAGAAACTGGGAATTGGAAACTGGAAACGCAGGGGACGGATTCGTGTACAATGCCAAGTTTCCGACTACTCGTGCCGTGTTGCCGAAATGGGTGAAACATAGAGAAGGCCGCCTGTAGCGGCACGGGTTTCCATTTTCTATTTTCCAGTTTCCAGATGGATAATCTCACCCACACGCTTACGGCCCTCGCCCTGAGCCACGCCGGGCTGAATCGCAAGACGCGCTTTGCCACTCTGGCACTGGTGGCGGGGCAAAACCTTCCCGACATTGACTTGGTGGCACGTCTCGGGGGAAGCACGGCCTACCTGAAGCATCACCGCGGCATCAGCGAATCAATCCTCGGTGCCACCGTCCTGGCAGTGCTGCTGGCGGGGATCATTTATTACTTCGGGCGCAAAGCGGCCCCCAAAAAAACCGCGCCGCCTCTGAACGTCCGTTGGCTATTCGGCCTTTGCTGGCTTGCTACAGCAACCCACGTCCTGATGGACTTCACCGATTCTTACGGGGTGCGTCCCTTTTTGCCCTTCAGCGGGCGCTGGTGCGCGTCGGATACCATGTCTGCTTTCGATCCTCTCCTGCTGGCGCTGTTAGCGGCAGGTCTGGGATTGCCGGCCATCCTTCGGCTGGTTTCAGAGGAGGTGGGAGCGAGGAGATCGACCCTCCGTCGGGGCGCGGTATTCTCTCTCAGTGTGCTCGTCGCGTTCTGGGGGTTGCGCGAATTTGCCCATCGCCATGCGCTGAGCCTTATGGAAGCCCACACCTACTCCGACCAAAACCCGCAGCGCCTGGGCGCGTTCCCGGTCCTCGCTAATCCTTTTGAGTGGACCGGCTTGGTGGAGACGGAATCGGCGTTTCACGTTTTTCCGATAAATGCGCTGGCGGACGAAGTGCACCCGGAATTCGGGCACGTCTTCCACAAGCCCGAGCCCTCGGCCGCACTCACGGCAGCCCTGAACACCCGCACGGCCCGCATCTTTATGGACTTCGCGCGCTTTCCCTGGGCGGAGGTCGGGGAAAGCGACGATGGCTTTATGGTGAGTATCCGCGACCTTCGCTTTTTCGGTGGCCTCACGCGACGTCGCAGCTTCGTAGTAGATGTGGAGTTGGACAAGAACCTGCAGGTGCGCTCTGAGTCGTTCAGCTTTTCCGCTCCTTAGCGCAAGGGCGAGTACTAACCCCGATCCCGAAGCAGGAAGCCGCGTTTAGGCTTTAGACCCAGCGGTGCATTGCAAGGAGTTCGAATCTGGTTCCTTGGTCACAACTTCGGGATCGGGGCTAACCCGGATGGTGCACGTCGCGCCGCCCCGGCGCGCAGGCCGCTGGCGCTACGAAGCGCGGCCAGCGCGCGGCCTCCCCCAGTATCGATAAAGCAGAGTGAGGCCTACAACCAGGAGCACAGCCACCAGAGAAGCCCAACCCAAGTTTCGCCTGAGATAAGGTTCGGCACGAGCGCCATAGTGCGCGCCCAGCCAGGCAACGGCACCGAACCTCACGCTGCGACCCACCAACATCGCGGCTCCGAAGTGCAGCACGTTCATTTGCAGGACGCCAGCAGTCACCACAAACACCTTGAGTGGCGCCGGCGGAGGCAGCAAGGAGGCCACCAGGAGCGCCACGAAATCATTGCGCGCCAGCCAACGCTCGGCGCGGGCTACCGCCTGCGGCGTTGCTTTGCGCCAAAGGAATTTTCGCCCTCTTCTGGCAATCCCGTAGATCACATAGGCTCCGAGCACCGAACCCGCCGTGCTCTGGAACGCATAGAGGATTGCCCGAGCCGGGTGCTGGCTGGCCAGAAGCATCAGAGCCAAATCGTTAAACAGCGGGAAGGGGACAAAGGAAGAATCGAGGAAGGAAATCGTGAAAAGACCCCAACCCCCGTGGAGGATTAACGCGCGTCCAAGGCTGCCAGCCAGAGACTTGAGGTAGGGCAAGGGCCTGCACCTCGCTTAGCAGGGTGCTGAAGGATGCCTGGGACCCTCGCGAGGGAGTCGAACCAAAGCCAGTTGTCCGTCAGCTGACGGATAGCGGCGCTCCCGCCTTGCGTGACCGGCGCGCCGGAACCGCTATGGGGCACGGGCTGCCGCCCCGCTCTGCGGGAGCGCCTCGACGGGCATTTTTCAGTACCCTGTTAAAGGGCGGCCCATTGTATGCGTTCTCAGGGGGCGGCGCAATGAGACGGGGAATACACCTTCTCTTCCAGGTCGCAGGCCGCGATCCATCCGTGGCCTGGTGGCTTTGGGCGCTCGTTTCTTGACATGCCCTGGGGGCGCTCCTACAATTGATGGTTTGAGCGTCCTGCGGCTGGCCGAACAAGATGTCACTGCATCTGTACAATACGCTGACCCGCCAGGTGGAGGAATTCCAGCCTCTGGAAGGTAATAGGGTTCGCATCTATACCTGCGGCCCCACGGTATACGACTATGCGCACATCGGCAACTACCGGACATTTGTCTTCCAGGATATCCTGCGAAGATTCCTGACTTATCGTGGCTATGAAGTCTTCCAAGTCATTAACCTGACGGACGTGGACGACAAGACGCTCCGTAACGCGCGGGCGGCCGGCTTGCCACTCCGCGAGTACACCGACAAGTTCATCGCCGCTTACAAAGTCGACCGAGAGCTCTTGAACTTGGAAGCTCCGGAAGTCTTTGCTCGCGCCACCGAGCATATCGAGGAGATCGTCCGGCTAATCCAAGCGCTCGAGCAAAATGGCTTCGCCTATCGGAATGAGGGCTCGGTCTATTTTCGCGTGGACAAGTTTCGGGACTACGGCAAGCTTTCCAAAATCGACTTGTCGGGGATTCGGGCGGGGGCGCGCGTCGATACGGACGAGTACGACAAGGCCAATGTGCGCGACTTCGTGCTCTGGAAAGCAGCCAAGGAAGGCGAGCCTTTCTGGGATACGCCGTTAGGCCCCGGCCGGCCCGGCTGGCACATCGAGTGCTCGGCCATGTCGATGAAATACCTGGGCGCGACTTTCGACATCCACTCGGGGGGGAGCGACCTCATTTTCCCGCACCACGAAAATGAGATCGCCCAGAGCGAAGCCGCCACTGGCAAACCTTTCGTGCGTCACTGGCTCCATGCCGAGCACCTGATGGTCAATGGCGAGAAGATGGCCAAGTCGCTGGGCAATTTCTTTACCCTGCGCGACCTCGTCACCAAAGGCTGCAAGCCCACGGCCATCCGCTATCTGCTGGCCTCGGTTCCGTTCCGCAAGCCGCTTAATTTCACCTTCGATAGTTTGCATCAGGCCCAGCAATCCATCGACCGGCTCAGGAATTTCCGCTTTCGCCTGACCAAGGAGAAGTTCCCGGCGGGGGAGAATGCGGCCTTGCAGGCTCGGGCCCGAGCCGCTTGCCAGGCTTTCGAAGACGCCTTGGACGACAACCTCAATACCGCCGAGGCGCTTGCGGCCATCTTTGACCTGGTACGGGATGCCAACACCGCCATGGACCGCGGCGAATTCCGCGACGGCGATCGCGGCGCCTTCCTGGACACGCTTGAACGTTGGGACCGCATCTTTGCCGTGCTGGAGGACACCGACCGCGTGAAGCTGAAGAAGTTTGGTCTCGTTCAAGAGGTCACTGTGGATCAATTCCAGCCCACGTTACCGCAGACGGTTCAACAGCCCAACGGTCACAGAGCCGCCCTGAGTGCATCGGGCTCATTCGGACCACCTGATGTTGCACCAGTGGTTTTCCAAGTACTGAGTGATCAAGAGATCGAAAAGCGCATCGCCGAGCGCGACGCCGCGCGTCGCAAGGGCGATTTTGCCGCCGGTGATAAAATTCGCGCCGAACTGCTAACCGCCGGGGTTATACTGGAAGACACGAAGGCTGGAACTCGCTGGAAGAGGAAGTAACCATGGTGAACCTGCGGCTCATCCTTCCCCAATTGGCTCGGCCGAACCTGTTCGGCGGCGATTAGTCCTCCTCTGCCGTCCCCCCCTTTCAGCCATTTGACACCTTACAGGGCACGCGCCCAGGCGGGCACAGAGGAGGAATCCCATGGAGAATAAGCTCCCTCACATCCGAACGCCACTTCCCGGGCCTGAAGCCCAGAAAGTGCTGGCTCTGGACCGCCAATACGTCTCTCCCTCGTACACGCGCGATTACCCGCTGGTGGCTCAGCGCGGCCAAGGGATGATCGTTGAGGATGTGGATGGAAACACGTTCCTCGACTTCGCGGCGGGCATTGCCGTCGTTTGCACCGGACACTGCCACCCGGAGGTGGTGCGCGCCATCCAGCGGCAGGCGGAAACGCTGATTCACCTGTCCGGCACAGATTTCTATTATCCCCTGCTGGTCCGGCTCGCCGAGAAGATGGCGCAAATCACACCCGGGAATTTTGCCAAGCGAGTCTTCTTCGGAAACTCCGGCACCGAAGCGGTTGAGGCGGCTATGAAAATCGCGCGCTACCATACGAAGCGCCACCGGTTTATCGCGTTTCTCGGCGCCTTCCACGGCCGGACCTTTGGCTCGCTTTCACTGACGGCCAGCAAAGTCGTCCAGCGGCGTGGCTTTGGCCCGCTGCTGCCGGGTGTGGTGCATGTGCCGTACGCTAACCCTTACCGGTGTCCTTCCGGGCGCAGCACGGCGGAGTGCCTCGGCGACTGCATCTGCGCGGATTTCATTGAGAAGCAGTTGTTCAAGACCGCGGTTCCACCCGAGGAGGTGGCGGCCATAGTGGTGGAACCCATCCAGGGCGAAGGCGGCTACATCATACCGCCGCCGCGCTTCCTGGAACGGCTGCGCCAGTTAGCCGACCGCTACGGGATTTTGCTTATCTTCGATGAGGTTCAGTCCGGTATGGGTCGCACCGGGAAGATGTGGGCGTGCGAGCATTCGGGCGTCATCCCCGACATCCTGGTGACCGCCAAGGGCCTAGCCTCCGGCCTTCCGCTCGGGATCACGGTGGCGCGCGCGGACGTGATGGATTGGGGCCCGGGTGCCCACGCCTCTACTTTCGGCGGGAACCCCGTCGCCTGCGCTGCGGCCCTCGAGACCATTCGCCTGCTGGAAAATAAGTACATTGCCAATGCCGCGCAGATGGGAGAATACATCCTGGGGCGGCTTGCCGACTGGCCCCGCAAGCACCCGATCGTCGGCGACACCCGCGGCCGAGGACTGATGATCGGCATCGAGCTGGTCAAGAACCAGGAGACTCGCGAGCCGAATCCCGAAGCGCGCCGTAAAGTCATCCAGGGCGCCTTCGAGCAGGGATTGCTGATCCTGGGATGCGGGGAAAGCACCGTCCGGCTGATGCCTCCCCTCATCGTCGAGCGCGAGCAAGCGGATTTTGCCCTCGATGTCCTGGAGGGCTGCATCGCTGAGGCGGAAAGGAACAGGGATTAGGGGTTAGGGACTGGGGGAAGTCAAAGCTTGTCTAGTCCCCAACCCCGAGTCCCGAGCTTGTATGAGCTGGTTTGCGCGGCTAATGTACCGTGCGCTGGTCTGGAAAGAACGCCAGCGCGCGCTCCGGGCCCGCCACTTGCCGGAGAAGTTGCGACGCGAGTCCGATCACTTGAAAACGGGCGAGCGCGGCGAAGCCCTAGCCTACTGGTATCTACGCCAGGCGGGGTATACCATCGTGGCTCGGAACCGGCGCGCCCGTTCGGGTGCCGGTGAACTGGACTTGGTGGGCTGGGACGGACCTGTCTTGGCATTTGTGGAAGTAAAAACCCGAACCTCGGGCGAGGCCGGCCCGCCGGAAGCCGCCGTTTCCCGAGGCAAACAAAAGCGGATTGCTCGAGCAGCTAAAGAATATTTGCGGCGTCTCAAGCAAAAACCGGTAAATTACCGTTTCGATATCGTCAGCGTTTCGTGGGACCCCGGCGCGGGCCGCGAAGTCCGGCTGATCAAAGACGCCTTCAAGGGTTAGGAGAGCGCATCCCCTCCGGCCCGTCTGGCCAAGGGGGTTGGCCCGAGCAGCGGTGTTTCTGTCAAATGGAGGGTGGCCGGCAGCTTGTTGACTGCTCCGCAGCGCGCTCCTGTGATTGACCGCTCGCGCAGAGTCCTAAACCAGCTTTCCGCGGGGCCTAACCCGGATTATTCATGAACCATGCGGGGGAAAGAGCGGCTCTGCCGCAATGGGTACCCCACGTATGAGTAATCCGGCCTGGTAAGCTGCAGACGAGAGTAATGAACGCCGGCAACACAGGCAGGCGCATTCTCGACCTCGGGTGCGGGCGCGTGAAAGCACCGGGCGCAATTGGCGTAGACTCCAATTTTGACGCGACGGCTGCTGACGTCATCGCCGATGTGAACCGCCCTCTGCCCTTCCGGGACAATACCTTCGACGAAGTGCGCGCCGTGCATCTCCTCGAGCACGTGGAGGACATTATGAAATCCGTGGCGGAGATGCACCGTGTCGCCCGGCCCGGCGGCATTATCTATCTTATCACCCCACACTACACGGACTTCAGCTCCTGGCGCGACCCTACCCACCGCTGGCACCTGAACACCTTCTCCTTTGTTTACTTCGATACCCTTCACGGCGAGCGTCTCTGGTACACGCGACTGGAGCTGCGGCAGCGGGCCCTCCACGTGGAGCTGGCGCGGCTGTGGAAGGCGGTGGGCCTCCAGTGGCTGGTGAATCGCTCGGTTTGCTTTCGGCGCTTTTGGGAGATGTATCTCTGTTTCGTCGTGCGGGGTAAACAGATGGAGTTCACGTTCGAGGTCGTTAAGTGAGCCTGCCGGCACCGGAGCTTCCGCCCGGAACGCCATCGGATCAGAGTAAGATGGCCCTCCTGCTCGTCGTGGGCATGCAGGCATGCCAGTCAGGCGCAGGTAGTGACGCATTTTGATGTAGCGCCGGGCTTTAGCCCGGCATGTGCCGCCCTCCCGACGATGTCGGGACAGGTTCCGGGCGGCGCTACACCAGAATGCGTCACCCAGGCGCAGCGGGGCTTGGTAATCTCCGCAAGATGTCGGATAATAGGTAGTTTGCGGCGCAGGGAAGATTTGCCGCAGAGTAGAGAAGCGAGGGGATAAGAGGTGCCCGAACTTAGAAAAGATCCTGTAACCGGTCGGTGGGTCATTATCGCCACCGACCGGGCCAAGCGACCAACAGATTTCGTCCGCGAGAGAGTTCAGATTCGAGGCTCCGGTTTCTGCCCTTTCTGTTACGGCAACGAAAACCGCACGCCGCCGGAGATTCTTGCTTATCGCAGTGACGGCAGTTCGCGGAATGCTCCGGGCTGGTCGCTGCGTGTCGTTCCGAACAAGTTTCCGGCGCTGGGAATCGAAGGTTCGCTCAACCGGCAGGGTGAGGGTCTCTACGACAAGATGAGCGGCATCGGGGCGCACGAGGTGATTATCGAAACGCCGGACCACAAGTTGACCCTGGCCACCATGCCGACGCGCACCATCGAAGACGTGCTTTGGGCTTACCGTGACCGCATCATTGACCTGAAAAAAGACCGGCGGTTCAAGTACATCCTGATTTTCAAGAACCACGGTGAGGCCGCCGGCGCTTCGCTCGAGCACACCCATTCGCAGCTCATTGTGCTGCCTGTAGTGCCCAAGCGCGTCCGCGAAGAAGTGGACGGCGCGCGCGAACACTACGCGTTCAAAGAGCGCTGCATCTTTTGCGACATCATCCGGCAGGAAATCGAGAGTGGCGCCCGCCTGATCGCGGAGAACGAGGATTTCATCGCCATGGCGCCCTTTGCCCCGCGCTTCCCGTTCGAAATGTGGATCATCCCGAAAACGCACCAGTGCGCCTTCGAGGAGTCCCAGAAACATGAGTTCGAGCAACTGGCCCCCATGCTGAAGGACCTGCTGTCGCGGCTCGATCGAGTGCTCGACTGTCCCGCGTACAACTACATCATCCATACGTCGCCCATCGGGGAGTCCACGGAGGACTACTACCACTGGCACCTGGAAATCATGCCGAAACTCACCAAGGTGGCCGGGTTCGAGTGGGGCACGGGGTTCTACATCAATCCCACCCCGCCCGAGGAGTCGGCAAAATTTATGTGCGAGGCCGCGGTCCCCGTGGCGACTTGAGGCCGTTCCGACCGGGCGCCTGTGGGGCACGTGCAGCTTGACAGTACGAGGGGCCCGTTTCTATAATTCCTTAGGGAGAAAGTTTGGCTGATCGTTGCGGCTTGGTATGGGCGGGAATAACTCAGTGGTAGAGTGCGACCTTGCCAAGGTCGAAGTCGCGGGTTCGAATCCCGTTTCCCGCTCCATAAGCTCAGTGACGAGTGACAAGTGAAGAGTGACGAGCAGAAAGAACCGGCTTTGTTTTCTCGCTCGTCACTCGTCACTCGCCACTTGTCACTGAAATCGGGCGCGGTACCCAAGTGGTAAGGGAGAGGTCTGCAAAACCTTTATACGTGGGTTCGATTCCCACCCGCGCCTCCAATATTTTCCGCCGAACCTCATCTGAGAGAACAATTTAGGCCCTCACGGCCGATCGCCACCAATCAGCCTCACACACGCGAAGAAACAGCGGAATTCGACCAAAACTTGGCCCAAAGTTGGCCCGGGGCGTAAGCACGTCTGCGAATGGGCAATTCAGGAAGGCGGGTGCCGGACTGACTTGAATGCCTCCACTCCTGGCGTTACACTCCCTGTTGCGAACTGCATTGTTCCCGGAGCTTGGTGTGGGTGCTACCCCAGAGATATTCGCTCAGCAGCTTCAGAATCTGATTAGAAAATTCGAGGCCGACAAGGAGCATTACCTCTCGAAGGCTTACTCCGAGGCTCAGGGCCGCATTGACTTCATCACACCGTTTTTCAAGGCGCTGGGCTGGGACGTGGAAAACGAAGCGGGACTTCCCCATCACGCCCGCGAAGTCATGGTCGAAAAGAGCGAAGAGGAAACCCACGGCAAACCGGATTACAGCTTTCGCCTCGCCGGCCAAACCAAGTTCTTCGTCGAGGCCAAAGCGCCCTCCGAACCCCTGGACAGCGCCAAACACATTCTTCAGGCCAAGGGCTACGCCTGGAATACCAAGCTGGTCTTCTTTGTGATCCTGACCGACTTTGAGGAATTCCGCTTCTACGACGCCTCCATCAAGCCTGACGAGCGCAAGCCCGACGAAGGCATCCTCTTCCCGCCGCTGAAATACACCGACTACCTCACGAAGGCCGAAAAGCTCTGGGAGTTCTCAAAAGAGCGCGTCGCCGCCGGCGCGCTCGACGCCATGCTGCCGCGTGACCGGCGGACCCAGCGCCTGCGCATCCCGGTGGATACGGCCTTCCTCGACGAGATGACCGGCTGGCGCGAGGAGCTGGCGCGCAACGTCTTCAAAAACAATCCTGGCCTCACCGCCAAGCAGTTGAACGAAGTCGTGCAGCGGCTGCTCGACCGCATCGTCTTCATCCGCATCGCCGAGGACCGCCGCATCATCGAGAAGAACCAGCTCCGCGATGCGGTCGAGGAATGGCAAGCCCGCGGCGGGAAGTTTCACCTCTTTGATTGGCTGAACGACCTGTTCCACCGCATCAACGAGGACTTCAACGGCGAAATCTTTAAACCCCACCTGTCCGAGAGCATTAAGATCGATTCGGAAGTCCTCGCCAAAATCATCGAGCGCCTCTATCCGCCCAAAAGCCCCTACCGCTTTGATGTCATTGGCGTGGAACTCCTCGGCTCGATTTACGAGCGCTACCTCGGCAAGACCATCCGGCCCACGGCGAAGACCGTGCGCGTCGAAGAGAAGCCGGAAGTCCGCAAGGCAGGCGGCGTCTATTACACGCCCAAGTACATCGTGGACTACATCGTCAAGAACACGGTGGGCAAAGTCATTGAGGGGAAGACGCCCAAGCAGATCGCGAAAATCCGCATCCTCGACCCGGCGTGCGGCTCGGGGTCATTTCTGATTGGAGCGTTTCAGCACCTGATCGACTATCACGTCCGCTATCTCACCGCCCACCCGAAAGAGGCGCACATCCATCCCCTGTTTCCCGATTTGATCCCCGACGGCAATCCGTCAGCTGACGGACACCGGCTCTCCGTGCGGCTGAAGGCGAAGATTCTGCGGCACAACCTCTTCGGCGTGGATATCGACCCGCAGGCCGTCGAGATCACCATGATGAGCCTGTACCTGAAGGCGCTGGAAGGCGAGAAGTCGCAACTCCCGCCCAAGCAGTCGCTCCTTCCCGAACTCAAATACAACATCATCTGCGGGAACTCCCTGATCGGCCCGGACATCTACGACCAGGGCACGCTCTTTGCCGACGAAGAACGCGACCGCATTAACGCCTTCGATTGGTACGGTGTAGGGGCGGGGCTTGCCCCGCCCAACGAGGGCACGGCAAGCCGTGCCCCTACCTCGGGCAACGTGCCCCCCTCCTTCGGCGACATCATGCGCGCCGGCGGCTTCGATTGCGTCATTGGTAACCCGCCGTACATTAGAAGTCAGGCGCTCGGAGACGAGCAGCGTCGCTACTATCAGCAGCATTACCGCGCGGCGACGAGAACCTACGATATATATGTTCTCTTCGTCGAACGCGCACTGTCGCTTGTGAAAGGAAACGGTCGAGCAGGCTTCATTTTGCCTAACAAGTTTTTTACTACTGACTATGGCGCAGGGCTTCGTGAACTGGTGACAGCACCCAACACCATCGAACGGATCGTTGATTTCGAAGACGCCCAAGTCTTTGCTCAAGCCGGGAACTACACCTGCCTGCTCTTTTTGGCACGCGAGACGCCGAAGTACCCTGAATACGTCCCCCTCGGGGCTGTCTACCGGCGCCAGGGGGCAGAAGGATTAGCCCACGCGCTACAGGAGGAAGGCCTGACGTTCGAGCGGATCCGGCTCGGCACTGGCCCGGCCCGGTGGACGCTCGCGGTCGGTGAGTTCGGCCGAATCGTCGCTCGTTTGCAGCGTAAGTTCCCCACCTTGTCGCTCCTGCGACCTCATATATTCCAGGGCCTCAAGACCAGCGCGGATAAAGTCTATCTTTTGACAGTACGGCAGAAAAAGGGCCGACTCTCTCAGGTGCGGACGGCACTTGGCGAGGAGTTTCACATTGAAACCGGCATACTCAGGCCCGTCGTAAAAGGTGAGCACGTTCAACGCTATTGGATCGACTTATCTCGAGGTCTCCATATCATTTACCCTTACGAGGTCTTGGAAAACGGGCGCGCTGCCCTGTTGGAGAGTGACACGTTAGAACGACGCTTTCCCCGCGCGTGGGAATACCTCAAGGACAACAAGGGACTCCTTGGAGGCCGCGACAAGGGGTTGTGGGCAAAGCGCCCGGACTGGTACGCGTACGCGAGAAGCCAAAACATCGGGACGTTCCTCGGAAGCAAGCTCCTTGTCCCCTACATGACAACTAGGCTCCGTGTTGCGCCCGATCCCGAAGGTCACCTGTTCTTCGTGAACATTACTACGGGCGGTTACGGCGCACGCATGAACTACGGACACCATCATCCACACTACCTTCTTGGACTGCTCAACTCGCGCCTGTTGGATCAGGCAGTCCGGCAAATGACGAACGCTTTTCGCGGTGGCTACTTTGCCGTTAACAAGCAAGCCATCGAGCGGCTTCCCTTCCGCCCAATCCATTTCTCTGACCCCGCCGACAACGCCCGTCACGACCGCATGGTGGCGCTGGTCGAGCGGATGCTGGAGTTGAACAAACAGAAGCATTCCGTCCCGCAGAGCGGGGTCGCGCCCTCGGAACTCGAGCGCCTGGAACGCGAAATCGCCGCCACCGACGCCGAAATCGACAATCTGGTTTACGAGCTTTACGGGATTACTGACGAGGAACGAAAGGTGATCGAGGGAGTCTAACCATGGCCGAAGTCTTTTTTAGCATCAAGAATTTTAACGTGCTGAAAGTTCGTTTGGACCCAACGGACGTGCAAGGGAGAAACATGGCGGGGCAGCCGGTGCTGCGTCTTCCGCTGAAGCTGCAGGTGCTGCCCGCCGGTCCACAACCCCAGACGGAGGCGCAATACGTGCTCCTGCGCCTTGCGGGAAGCGTGTCGAGCAATCCAATAGGGGAATTTGCAGGGTTCGAGGCGGGCCCATTGGCTGAGGTTTCCAACCCTTCGGCCTATGACAGGTACTTCGAAGTGTTGGTCCCACTCGATCGCGTGCGGGTTAAGCGATTCGAGGATGCGAGGGCCGGGGCCAACGCCAACCTGAGCATCGTTTTTTCAGCGCTCGTATGGATTCCAGCACCGCAAAGCACTTTCGATGCGATACGCGCCACCTCTCCACTTCAGATTGTGGTGCCCAAGTCCCACTGGGCGGATCAGGTTCTTGAACCGTGGGGTTTGGAGAGCGTGAAGTTGGTCGAAATCGGATTTCCGACGTCCGAAGCGGGCGAGAACTTTCGCGCCGCCTATTCTCACGTCCAAACCGCTGAGAGGCACTTCGCTGACGGGCTAAACAAGCAAACACTCGGGGAGCTTTACAGCGCCTTTGAGAAACTGGCCAAAAGCCGGGGCTACGAGAAGCCGGACCAGAGCTTTTTCGCGTCCCTGTTGTCGGACTTACATCCAGTGAAGAAAGAGAAGGCGAAGCTAGCGTTAGACAACTTGTGTGATTTCTTTCATCTCGGCAGACATGAGCCGAAGGAATCTCCGAGCACATTCGAAATCTCCCGGAGCGACGCTCGCTTTGCCCTGGCTATGGCCTACGCCGTGTTTGAGTACATTACCCCCAAGAGCTGAGCGCTGCTCCTCTGAGCCGACGAACAGCGCCCGGCACGACCGCATGGTGGCGCTGGCGGAAAAGGATGCTGGAATTGAACAAGAAGAAGCATCCCGTCCCGCAGAGAGGGACCGCGCCCTCGCAACTCGACCGCCTGGAGCGCGAAATCGCCGCGACCGACGATGAAATCGACGAACTGGTCTACGAGCTTTACGGGATCACAGACGAGGAGCGCAAAATCATCTAAGGGACGTAGGGGGCCGAGGGGAGCGCAGGGGTTGCGCGGCAGGAATCCACGCTGTGCGGAACAAGCCGTCCGGTTTCAATCGGTTGTTCCCTTAGGTTAAGCTAAGCGTGAGAGGGAGCGTCTCGAGGGACTGGGGACGGCATTGAAGGGCGATGCACGAGAAGATCCGAGACCCGACGGGGTTCGAGGCGATCCTGACGGATGAGTGTTGGGCTCACATTACCACACGGCATCCCGAGATGGACCCGTTCAGGGAATCCGTCGCGGAAGTCATACGACACCCTGACGGCATTCATTTGGGCAAAAGGGACACCGCGCGGAGGATTTGCCGAAAGAGGTAGAGGGACATTCCGGTGGCGGGAGGTTCGTTCGACCTGCTGGTTTTTGTGGGAAGCGCTGACGGCTATGTCGCAACAGCTTACTTCGCAGCCTATTCGTTTCGGATGTTAGGTGCATTAATATGGCCTTCAAGCTAGTGCAAGAGTTCACATTCGAGAAAGTGGACTATAGCTACGACCGCCGGGGCGACGTCCTGGAGATCTCGTTTGGCCCAGCAGCTCCGGCGATTGCCCTGCAAGTTGAGGATTGGTTAGCTATTCAGGTGCGGCTTAATCCTCCCTCACTTCAGGGGATGACCATCGTTGGGTCTAAGACAATATTCGAGAAGATCAATCAATATGCCGAGAAGGAATTGCCCAAGCGTACGAAGAGATTGGCCAAGGTCGAGATGTCCATAGCTTACGATGATGAATCGGACACGCTTGCTTATCGCTGGGAAGAAGATGGATTCTCCGTGCGCCGACTGCTGAGAAAGCTTCTCTTTCCCGGAAAGGGGAAACCTACGATTTTTGAGCCATTGTCGAAGGCAGGAGCCGTTGCGTTGCCCGCTACGGCGGCGGAACAGTCCCTGCATAATGTCTACGTTGAAAAGGCCTTTCCCTCGAAGGACATCGTAGGGTTAAAGATCCTTGAGTTCACGAAGTGCGGGCCTGCGGCCTTGGAGGGAATCTTCGGAGCTATCATCGATACCATCTTCGAACCGCGCGCGGAGTACGACGAAAACGTTCACCTGATTACAAATGCGCTGGTGCAGTGCTTCGATTGGCGAAAATTTGCCGCGCTCGCCGCATGACCCATCCCATCAAAGTCCTCCGCAAGACTTGACCGCCTGGAGCGCGAAATCACCGCGACCGACCGTGAAGCCCAGGCGTTTGAGAAGCTTTCAGATCGCACCCGGTAGAGCAGCCGCCTGGCGATGGCCGTTGTACGCAACACCTCTCGGTTACACGCCAGAATATGGTAAGCTTACGACAGGGATTCCCGAAGGAGTGTGCTAATGGGGAACGTTCTGATCCACAAGGCCAGTGAACTGAGACCACAAACCCGCGCGGCTCTGGAAGTGGAGCTTGGACGATCCTTGCGGGACGATGAGGAAGTGAGCATCATGGCGTTTGTGCCGCACGACACGCCTAGTGGAGAAGCTCAAACGGTGGCTGTGCGGGAGCTGCAAGAGCATCTCAACCGAATTGACCAGAAGACGAAAACCGTGCCTGAAGAGGAAACGGAAGAGACCCTCAACGAGGCGCTCCGTAGCGTGCGCCCGGGATATCGTGAACGCGAGTGAGAGTTGTTTTCGACACCAACGTTCTGGCTCGCGCGCACCAACGAGCTCACGGTCCGGCCCGCCTTGGCTTAATCCACGTCGCTTCTTGAGCGTTCATGAGAAGGCGTGCGGTTTCAGAACATTGGAGACAAGGGCAGAGCCCTTCTGTTGCCCGGCCCGGACAGGAAGCCCGTTCCCGTTACTGGTGCGAGGAGTTCCTAGCGTTCGCTCAGTGCGTGGTCAGGACTTCTTGCCTGCCTGGATCACGCGATCGACGAGCCCTCCGGGAGCGCAGAAAGCGGCAAGCTCCTTTCCTTCCGCGGCTGCTGCCACGACCCACAGGAGCATGTTTTGAACCAAGAAGGTTCCGAGCGTCTTTTGGCCGGAATCGCCGCGAATTACATTCGGTTGATCCCACGTATATCCCCACTCGACATTCAGAGCATACTGGCACCGGCGAACCAGCTCCAGTCCGAACTCCCGTTGCCCTTCATACATGTAGGTAGCTCCCAAGATGTCGATCTCCGGTATGAAAAACGTTATGGCACCATAGCCCACTCCTTCCGAGAGATTCCCCTGAGGGGTTGCTAGATCGGCAGCGCCAAACTGCGTAATAGAAGCGTTAAGTCGCCGGATGGTTTCGAGTGTGGTCTTGACGCGGTCGGGGCGGAAAACCCCTGGCAGGCCATGGAATTTCGCCATCCATTGCCCATCGAGCTGGTATCCAAAGACCAAGTCGGATCTCTTTCCAGTTTTGGGCTCGTTGTAGAGCAGGTAGTAGCTGCCTGCCCACATCTTCTCTTCCAGGGCGCGGCTGCCTGCCTCAATCCACTCACGACATTGACGCGCGAACTCTGCGTCACCCACGCTTCTCGCCATCCGCTCGGCCATAGCGAGTTGAGCCAAGTGGATGCCGCCCACGTGAGTGACGATGCCGTACAAATGGACAGCCTCGAACCACTCCAAGAGCACCCCCGGCTCCCTGGCGGGGTTATAGGGATCGACGTCGCCGGTAGGCACGCTGACAATGCCGTCCGCTCCGTCCTCCGGCCTCAGGCCCATGGTGAAGATTGTGTTCTTCTTGATTGAGGGATAGAACTCTCGCAGCAGTCGATCGTCTGCGGCTCGCATCAACACTCGATCCACCATGTCCACGTAACACGGCCCATTGGTCGTGGTTTGGAATCCTGGCGAGGGAGAGACCATCTCGGTGCCGGCGGTTTCCAGATAACCTCCCTTGGCTGCCGCCGATACTCCGCCCCACAGCCAAGGGGCTGCCCCGTTGGCGAACTGATAAGCTTTGTACCCTCTCATCTCCGACACTGCCAGGTCAGGAAAGAAAAAGACCAGGGGTGGGTTGGCATAGAAAATATCCGGAATGACTTCCATATCTGGCCAGTCGATGATCCCTGACATCAGGCCGAAGAGGCCATCCTCCTTCCGGCACCAGCCCCCAATAGGAGGCCGAGCAACCGCCCAGAAACTGCACATCGGGAAAAGATGAAGGATGTTGACTAGCGCTTCCCTCAACCACACGGGGTAACTGGATTCGGTATAAATCACCTGCTGCCAAGCCAAGACCCGTCGCAACAGCGAATCGTGTTCTCGGCTGACAAATTGAGCCACGTCCAGGGCGCTCTTGAATCGTGTCGTGTACATGTGGGCGAAGTTGTGGTCACCCTCACCGATCCAGAGCGGAGCGTACCACGCCAAAACAAAACGGATGATTTTCGTCTCTCCGGGCCTTAATTCGAAATCCACAGCAACCGAACGGCTGAAATCCGTCTCCTTCGGGCCAGGCAGCGATGACCCGATCTTGGCCCAAGCACCGCCGGACCAAAAGCCGGAACCCTCCTCCACAAGCCCCGCCCCAAACCGCACTTTCTCCTTGCCCGCTACTCCCAGAGCGTAACCAACGTTGTTCTCCAGTTCTGAGGTCACCCACAACCCTGTGAAATCTCCCTCGCTTTCCACGGTTCGAGCCCGCACTTCCCGCTCCGCCACGGGGACCCAAGTGTGCGGCCGTTTTCCTGGTAAGCTCCCTGCGCGAACCATTTTGCGAGGGCTGCCAGGCGCTATTTGGACTTCCTCTTGAGTGGGGCCGGGAAAACTGAAGGCTAAAGTACCCTGTTGCGGTGAACTCGTAACGTTGCGCAGGTGCACTTCGAAGACTGCGCCCGGCGTATTACTGGCGGCGGAATCCCCAAGAATAAAAGGCGTCCACGCCCGCAGCCCCACGCTAATCGGTGAGCCCACCGTTTCGTACTCCAGATCTGCCACGGGAAAGTGGCCCCAGTAATAAATCTCACTGGGGCTTGCGCCGTTCCGCGAATACCAGCTTTCGTTAGCATTGAGCGAAGCAGTGGTAAGCAGCCACATCTGCTTGCCTGCACTAAACCCTAGGAAGGGGAGTCGGAGAGGACCCCGCATGGGGACAAAAGAGTTGAAAATCGAGCAAAAGCCGAAGGTACCGTCAGTCTCGATTGCCAAGCAGCCCGTGTCGAGACCTCCTAAGGGCATCCCAAACGTGGCAGGGTTAGCGCGCCGGCGGATTATTCCACAGGCCGGTTGGGAGAACCCTGTGGCGGGAAATTGCAGCCAATTGGTCTCCTTGAGATTCGTCGGAAATAGCGTTGCGCTGGCCGTTCCTCTTTCGGCACCTGATGCAGTAGGACTAGCCGCTCGACGGAGTGCGGCAGCCACAGCTTGACGAATGCCGACAAAGAAACCTGGCGCGCCCCCTAGCCCTGCCAGCGAGCCCTGCACAAAGCTCCGCCTGTTCATAAGTAATCCTCCCCGCGAGAAAATACCACAAGGTATGAAGCGAACCTAAGGTGCTGATCTACGAGGCCAGGGAACCGAGACCACACACCAGCGCGGCCCCGGAACGCTGGGTGACTACGGCCTCTGGTAGGGTTTTTCCCGCGTCATCTGCTCCTTCATTGCCTCAAGCGATTTGATCACGTCCGGCGGCACTCCTGCTCCCTCCTCCACCTCACCTAGCTCCCCGAAGAAGCCACGTGCCCGGCGTGTGGCAACGATCCGCCGGGCGTGGCTTCAGCAGTCAGCCTAAAGTTCGTCGCACGCTTTACAAAACTCTTCCACGCTCAAGCCTGCCTTGCGTATTTCCGTCCGAAGCAACCGTCGGTCAACTTCTCTATGATTGGGAATGGAGATGCAAAGACTGCTTTGCCAGGGTGGGTCAGAATGATGTGATTCCCGGTGCGCCTTCTTTGAAATCCAAGGCGTTCGAACACGCGAGCGATGCGCTCGCCCGAATCGAGCGGAAGGTCTTTGACACCCATTTAGGTGCGGATCAGTTCAACTTCTGGAGGTTGGACGCGAACGGTACGTTGATCCTTCCTGCCCGCGTGGGATTTCGGCGGGTGGTGTTGCTTCACTAGGTCTTCCAGCATTACCGAAAGGCACTCCCGGATGGCATCTTGGATATTCTGAATGGCCTCCCCTTCTGTTTTACCTTGCGATAAACAGCCGGAAATTTCCAGACATTCCGCCACAATGTAGCCGTCTTCGCCGGGGTACGTTACGATAGTAAGTTCTGCCATTCCACTGCCCATTTTACTACAAGAGCCACCTTCAAGGAAATGGCGAGGAAATTTGTTATGGTCTGGGTGAGGCCCAAATGGCGCGCCATCGGTTGAGCGATAGCGAAATGCTTCAGGGGGTGAATAAGGCCCTCAAGAGCCCCCGATGTCCTCCGCATCTCAAGCCTGGACTGCGGCCTTTGCAGGATCGGCTCGGTTGCATCGCGCTTCGGAAGACTCCTGGGAAGCAGGATGTTATCCCACGCCTGTTCGGGTTCTGAAGATGGGGGGGCCGCGCAACGTCGCGCGCCTCCATCCATTCTCTGCTCACCCATTCTGCGGATTCTGAGAGATCCAAATGAGCAATCTCCACGCCCGGGAAGAGCCCCGCCTGGGCGTCGCGGGCGGCCGCCCCGGAACGCTGGGTGACTACGGCCTCTTGTAGGGTTTTTCCCGCGTCATCTGCTCCTTCATTGCCTCAAGCGATTTGATCACATCCGGCGGCACTTCTGCTTCTTTCTCCAGCTTCCCCAGCTCCGTGAAAAAGCCCCGTGCCCGGCGTGCGGCAACGATCCGCCGGGCGAGCACAAGATTGACCCCGGGCATTGACATCAGTTCGGTTTCGCTAGCTGTGTTGAGGTTCAGCGACAGCGGCAACGTGCGCTCAGGTTCCCATAGGGCAGGAGCGATCTTGAAATGCGGATTCAACAACCAAAGTTCCGGGCCGAGATTGCCGTCGATTGCCAACTTGCCCCGCGCCACTTGGTCGATAAGGCTGCGAAGTAACGTGTGGGCAGCGCGAGAGCTTTGCCGGAAGGCTTCGATCTCCCCTCTGCGGCCGTCGGCAACGGCGCGTTCGAACGCTGCCGCAACCTCTTGGGAAGCGGTGACCCCGCGCGTGGTCTTGAGAAAGGTGTCGGACATGGCTTCGGCCTCATCCGGAAACAGTGTGACGTAGGCCTTCACCAGGGCAACCATCCAGGGTCGGTAGGAATCGTTTGTTCCTCCAGCCATAGCGCGCATCGCGGCGAAGATCTTCAGGTTAATGTTTTCGTAGGGAGAGACCGTTTCCTGCGGCGTGGCGACCGAAACTTCCGCGGGTAGAAAACGCTTGTAAAATGCGGGTTCGCGGTAGTGCTGGCGCAGCCGTTCGTCGTTGACAATCCGATAGAACAGGGTAGCCACCACGCCTTCCGACGCCATCATCTCTTGTGCGTTCTTGAGTTCGTCACTAAGGAAGTCCACGCACGTCTCGCCGTCCACATAAACCTTGTAGAGGTCGGGGTCAGGCTCCAGCGCGGTGGCTGGCAGCGCCTTGGGATGTATAAATAGGTTCTGTTTCACGCCCACCGTTCGCAGTTGTTCGTCCAGCCGGCTGATCCACAGCAGGTCCAAATCGGTGGGCGTGGCGCCTTTCATCAGTTCTCTCAAGCGCGGATTCTTGCTTGCGTCGCGCACGAGAGGCTGGAAATGCTCGGCGTAGCCCTCATCGAAGGCCGCGGAATAATCGGTCACGGTCATGCTCATGTGCATCTTGCGAGAAGGCCCGAGGGAGAGGTCTCCCACCAGCGATTTCAGTATCAGGTGAGCCAGTTCATGCGAGAAGATCTCCTCGAAATCGCCGGTGTCCACGCTTTCGTCGTCAACAACCTGATCCACATACCCGGCCAAAACCAACCGCCTCCCTCGGCGTGGACCCTCAAGCCAGAAGCCAAACCGCGCATAGCCTCCTTCTTCTTTAGAGAGCAAGAGATACATAGGCGCCGTCAGCCGCGGCTCATGGAGATCTTCCGGAGCCCGTCGCTGGCGCGACTCCGACAAAAGCAAGTTGCGAGCATAACGGTCAAGCTTCAACACGTGGTAAGCGAAGCTTGTTGCCAGGCCAGTGCGGATGCGTCGAACGAACGGGGACTCTTCAGCTAAACGAAAAACCGGAAAAGTCTTGCCATCGGGGGTAATCGCCTGAACTGCCTGGCCTCGGGCATCCAGAACGGGTGAGACAATCTCGACCTGCGGGACAATCACCTCGCGGGGAGTCGCCGTTGCTCTGAAAGGGGGAAAGAATACAAGTCCGATAAGGGCAGGCACGAGTTTTGCACGCGTATTCATCTTCCTAGAATACGTCGGGGACCGCTGTTGAGTTCTGGGTTTCCTCGCGCGTTCCGCTTGGCCGCGTGGGAGGCAAAGGGCAGCGGCCGGGCGAGAAGGAGATGCCAGCTCGAGACGCGGCGGTCCGTGAGCTGCGCAGGACACCTCAGCCGGTGTCCACCCCTGCCGCCAGCCTGCGGCAGGCCCTCGGCGTTCCCTTCAGCCCAGGGAAGGATAACCGTGTGGTCATGGTTACGAGAAGAACACCCCGATGACTCGCGCCAAATGGACGCAACCCTCGATCGGGGGCGAGCGCCTAAAAGCTGGCGACCGCCGTGGCTTCGTCATCGAACACCTCAATCACCGTGAGGAGGCGTGTTATTTGCAGCACGTTACGTACTCGGGTAGAAATCTTCAGGAGCTTGAGCTTGCCTCCGCGCTTCCCGGTGGAGGTGAAGCCACGCACCAGGGCGCTGATGCCCTGGCTATCAAGCGTGTACACCTGACTGCACTCCAACAGTAGGTTGACGACACCTTCGGCAAGAAGGCTCTCGAGTTTTTCGCTTAGGGCTTTACTTCCCTCTCCCAACGCCAACTGACCACTCAGTTCCACCACCCTGACCGGACCAACCTGCCGTTCCTTAATAGTCATCGACATCGCAGGTCTCCTGTATCGAATGCCGATAGACGGACTTCTCTTAGGTCAACACGAACACAGGATCGGCGTCAATATTTCCAACTGCTCAGATCGGCACCCTTGGGAGCCGTTTTCTCCATCCATGCCGCCATGGCAGGCATGAAGCGCTGGTTGATGGTCAAGCGGCTGATGGTCGTGGGAACGGCCGGGTCGCCGGACCAGCAATGCGGCATGTGCGGGCCATATTCGAAGTCTCCCGCGTAGCAAGGATAGTTCGTGCTCTCCAGGAACTTCTGAATCAAGTGGACGGCTCGGTCCAAATAAAAGGTATCGCGAGTGCCAACCTTGAAATGCAGCTTGCCCACTAGCTTCGGTCCCAGTGTCTTCCAATCACGTTGAAGTATGTAGCTCAAATCGTAGTGCGCGTGCCAGTACGCGGCCACCTCACGGTCGATGACGCCCGTACGCGGGTCATAGAGAGGCTTGGGATAGCCGTCCGGGCCCACAGGACCGAAGACCGCCTGCCAGATCGCGAACTGGTCGCCCGAGCGCAGATGAGTTCCCAGGACGAGTTCCAACCGATTAAAACTCTCCATGGTAGCCACCACGAGGTCGTCCGTGGTCCGCATCGCCGGACGCGGAAGCCTCAGCCACGGGCCTTCCGCCCAATAAGCATTCTGGTCCTCGTAGGCATTCACCGTCATGAAGGCGCGAAAATCCACCGGGTCAGGGCAAAAGATCCAGGCGCCGTTAAAGAAATCCGGATAGAAGACCTGCATCCCGAGCGCTTCCCAGCCGCCTGTCGAGCCACCGTAAAGGATTCGCGCCCACGGCTCACCGATGGCGCGAAAGCGGGTCTCAACCGCGGGAATCAGTTCCTGAACTATAGCATCGCCGTAAGGCCCGAGGTTGGCGGAATTCACCGCGTAAGAATCGTCGAAGTAAGGATTGGCGTGCTGGATGCACAGGATGATCATGCGCGGCAGGCGGCCTGAGGTCCAGTCCTGATAGAACTTGTAGCTATACTCCGCCATGGTGTGATCGTAGCCCTGGAGATCCGGCGTCGGCGGCTCAGTGCGGAAATGCACCGGCGTTTCCCAATCGCGTGAGAAGTGGCCCTGATAGACCATCAACGGATAGCGTGCGCTCGGATGCTCTTCCCAACCTTCCGGCAGAAGAACGATGGCGCCTAGCTCCGTCGGCCGACCCCAGAAGTTACTTAAGAGCCGGCTTGGGACCTGAAGGTGCTTGATGTATTTCGTGTCTTTCACCGGCTCGAAAGGCGGGATTTTTTGGCTCAGGCTGAGCCGAATCACTCCGCCCGCCGCGGGGTCGACATGGACGCGTTGAGGAACGCTGTAAAGGTTACCCGGCTTGTGGTTCCACCGCTGGCCCTCTCCCCTGTCCGGAGGCAGCTTCACCTCATGCCCATTAGCAAGATGGAACGTCTCATAGATATTCAGAAGCCCTTGGACATAGTATTCTCCCCTGGGGAGTTGGTTGACGCCCTCGACAGGATAACCGAGGACAGACCCATCAATGACGCCTGGCGTGTCCGGCGCCAACCTGTTGACGTCCAGGCCAAAAATCTGTTGCGTCTCTGTTCCCCAACCGATTTGGAAGCGGGGTTCGCGGCTGCCGTCTTTCGAGACGAGCAGATAAAGACGCCCATCCAACGCCGTCGAACTCATCTCACTAGGAAACGAAATTTCAAAGCGTAACCCGGGATTGTTCGTGGCAGATTGTGCCCAGAAGGGCGCAAACAGCAACAACACCAGAAGCCCAACAACCCGGTCAACTGGCCACCCCCGTCGCGAGCCGCGAGAACAGCGCATAATTACCTCCCCGGTAGTTCCCAATTGGAGTGCGGGTGCAAAATATACCACCAAATCCATTCGCAAGCAGAAGGCCTCAAGCATCTCGCTTGGCTACTTCCAGGCAACCCGGCCCGCGAGTGAGCGGTGGATCTTGCCGGCGCTCGCTAACCTGCGCCTCCATGACGCGAGAGGTGCCTGCCTCTGCCGCCACGCTTGACAACGACAAAAGGGAAATGGAGCGTTTCCTCTGCGCGCAGGGGGACACGCCGGCCGGCGACCCCTGTACCTCAAGCGCTATTCCCAAGGCTCGAGGGCAGTAGGGATTGCCCGTCCAGGCAGGCGCGACTACAATTGATGCTGTGCTTGAAACCTCGCGCACCTGCTAACCAGGCCGTCCTGGGGAAAGGACGCTAGCATGACTCTTCTCTCGTGTAAGTCCTGGACGTGCCGAACCGTTGCCCTGTTTTGCCTGTTTCTGGGCGCTGCCGGCGGTACCCTAAGCGTGCCTCCACCTCAAAAGCCCGGCTCGAAACGCGCTTCTTCCCTCCTGCAGGAAATGCCTCCTGCGGAGTCCGAACCACCCCAGGGGCTTTCGCAGAAGCAGAAACGCGACCTTCTGAAGGCGAATTTCGAACAAATGAAGCGCGACGCCGACGAGCTCGCAGCCCTCGCCAAGTCGCTTCAGGAAGACCTCGCCAAGTCGAACGAAAACGTTCTCTCGCTCTACGTTGTCGGAAAGGCAGAGAAGATTGAAAGGCTAGCCAAAAAGATCAAGGGCACGGCGAGAGGATATTGACGGGTCGCCAGTTGTCCGTCATCAGTTCTCAGTTCTCAGTTGCCAGTTCTCAGTCACTGCCTTTACTGACCACTGACAACTGACTACTGACCACTGGCCGGTAACTACTGACGGCCGGACTCAAATAAACAGCGGCGCCAACACCAGAGTGATGGTGCTGAGCAGCTTGATGAGCACGTGCAGGGAAGGCCCAGCCGTATCCTTGAACGGGTCGCCGACCGTGTCCCCCACCACTGCAGCCTTATGGGCCTCGGAACCCTTCCCGCCCAGTTGACCGCTCTCGATCCATTTCTTGGCGTTATCCCACGCCCCGCCGCCGTTGTTCATCAAGGTGGCCATGAGGATGCCGCTAATCGTTGCGACCATCAATAGCGCGGCCACCGACTCCGCCCCAATGCCCCGCCCATAGGTACCCTGAAAGTACCGGAAGAGGAATCCCACCGCCACGGGCATCCCGACCGCCAGCACTCCCGGGATTATCATGGCTTTCAGAGAGCCAACCGCTACGATGTCCACGCAGCGGCCGTAATCGGGTTTCACCGTGCCTTCCATAATGCCCTTATTTTCCCGGAACTGACGGCGGACTTCCTCGATGACGCAGTAAGCTGCCTTCCCTACCGCTTTGATCGCAAAGGAGCTGAACAGGAAGACCAGCATGGCTCCTAAAAGCGCGGCGACAAAGACTGGCACCTTCCCGATGTCCACGCGGCCGGTGAGAATGTCCGCGATGCCTTTGCCGGGGTCGGTGACCAGGCCAGTATCGATATACTTTTCCGTGAGCAATATTTTGACGCGGTCAATATAGGCGTTAAAGAGGAGGAACGCGGCCAAGGCAGCACTGCCAATGGCGTATCCCTTGGTCAAGGCCTTGGTAGTATTCCCCACGGCATCCAGGCGGTCGGTCATCACCCGCACTTCTGCGGGCGCCTTGGACATCTCGATGATGCCGCCCGCGTTGTCCGTAATGGGTCCGAAGGTGTCCATGGCCAAGATGTAGGCGGCCGTAGAGAGCATGCCCATGGTGGCGATGGCCGTTCCGTAGAATCCGCCCTCCGCTCTATGCCCGATTCCCAGGTAGCCAAAGTAGAAGCTCACCAGGAGCGCAGCGGAAATCACCAGCACCGGGATAGCTGTGCACTCCAGGGCCACCGCGAACCCTGTAATGATGTTGGTGGCGGAACCGGTGACCGAAGCCTGGGCGATGGACCTGACCGGCCGGTAGCGGTAATCGGTGTAGTATTGGGTGATCCAGACAAATGCGTAGCTGGTAACGATCCCCACGACGCCGGCGGCAAATAGCCACAGGTTGTCGTGAAGCATCCAGCGCACAGCCAGGTAAAATCCCATCATCGCCAGGATGGTGGTGACCAGGTAGCCGATGTTCAAGGCGCGCATCGGGTCCTTGTCTTCATCGGTCCGGACCACCCAGACGCCCGCGATGCTGGCGATCAGTCCGAAGGCACGCGCCATCAGGGGAAACAGGATGCCCAGCACCCCAAATTCTTTGAAGAGCGCCACCCCCAGGATCATGGCGCCGATGTTTTCGGCGGCCGTGGATTCAAACAGGTCCGCGCCGCGCCCTGCGCAGTCACCCACGTTGTCCCCCACAAGGTCGGCGATGACTGCGGGGTTACGGGGGTCGTCCTCGGGAATCCCCGCTTCGACTTTCCCTACCAGGTCCGCACCCACGTCGGCGCCTTTGGTGTAAATGCCCCCGCCCAACTGGGCAAACAGCGCTACCAGGCTGGCCCCAAACCCGAAGCCCACAATTTGCATCGGCACGTGCTGGGGATCCGACATGCCTCCATAAAAATAGAAAAGGCCCCCGACGCCCAGTAAGGACATGGCTACCACGGTCAAACCGGAGACCGCGCCACCTCGTAACGCCAGTTGCAGGGCCCGATTCAGGCTGGTCCGCGAGGCGCTCGCCACCCGAATGTTGGCGCGGATGGAAACAAACATCCCGATGAAGCCCGCGATGCCCGAGCAGAGCGAGCCTGTCAGGAATCCCACCGTGGTCTTCCATGCCGTCGTGAGGTCCGTGCGCACGTACAGCAAGAACAGGATAACCGCCAGGACAGCCGCCATCGCGTAAATCGTCTTGTATTGCCGGCGCAGGAATGCCTCCGCGCCCTCTTTGATGGCGTCCGAAATGACTTGCATCTCCGCCGTGCCCGTGTCAGCCTGCAAGACCTGCCGGGCGAAAAGAGCCGCGACCATCAACGCAAACACACTAATGCTGAGAATTAGTAAGAGGTACATCGAATGTCCTCCGAACGAATCTCCTTCTCACGCCCCCCAGGAGGGTGAGCTCGGCTTCTCCATCCTAATATCTTTGGGCGACTTCCTAGAAGAGCTTCGAGAGGCCTCGCAAAACCAGCCATCGTACCACGCCCGAAAAATCACCGTCAAGGAAACGCTGGCCGCGGTAGTGACTGATTTTGATGTAGCGCCGCCGCGCGTGCCATCCGCCCGCGTGGCTGGGTCATTCCGGACGAGGTACTCGCCTCACACTTTCCATAGGATACACGCCAGATGGCACCCTTACGGCTTTCCTGCGGCTTCGTTCAACCCTCTTCTTCTCAACAAGCTAATACGCGGGCAGCGTCCTCTACGGGTTGATTCCGAAACTTACACAATGTTTCCAATAAGACAACGGCTCCCTTCCCCAAGAACTTTCGTTTGGGTTCTTGGCGTCGCTTGGAAGGCTCCCAGCGGCCCGATTGCTCGATGTCGAGAAGAAAACGGTCATCCGTGTGATGCTCCATGCCGCCGAACTCTGCCAGCAGGTCATGGATACAAGACTCCGCAACTTGCGGCTGAAATACCTACAGGCCGACGAGCTGTGGTGCTTCACCGGGAAAAAGGAACAGAACTGCACCTTCGAGGAAAAGGCCAGCGGCCCTCACGTCGGGGATACCTGGGTTTTCCTTGTGACCGATGGGGAGACGAAGCTGGTTCCAACCTTCGTTGTGAGCCCCGGCCGGTGGCTTACTGCCGCCGAACGGCTTATGACCGACTTGGGGTCGCGGCTTGCAATTTGTCCTCAAGTCACGACTGACGGACTCCGATCCTATATCTGGAGCGTTGAGCGAGCGTTTGGTGCCGATGTGGAGTACGCAATGTTGATTAAAAGCTAGGAGGAAGTGGACGGGCGGCTGGAACTTACAGGAGCAGGGCCAAAACCGATTTCGGGGCGACCTGATCCTTAGCACGTTTCGACTAGCTACGCCGAGCGGAACAACCTGAATTGCCGAACCTTCCTCAGGCGACTAACACGGTTGACGAACGGCTTCTCAAAGAAGGTGGAGAATTTGGAGGCTGCTCTGTAGCTCTACTTCGCGCGCTACAATTTCTGTCGGACTCATGGGTCACTGCGGGCTACTCCCGCTATGGCGGCAGGGGTTGCAGATCACGTTTGGAGCCCACAGGAATTGCTGAATTGCGGAAAGACTTCTAATTAGTTGATTCTTAAGTCAAACAAATGCTCGACAGGGGTGGTTCGCCGGGGTGAAACTAATAGTGTCATTTACCTATTTGTTTAACTTCAGTATCCATGGGAGGACGCCTTCAACACAGCAGTAGTCATAGGTGGTGATGCCGATCTGATGCCGGCCGCTGACGTCGAGCAAACTCAGCGGTATTCGCCTTTTATTCCCCTTGACAGGCGGACACAGGGCGCTCAGTATTAAGATGCGACTGGGAGAGCTGCCCATGCGGCTCGCCGGGATGGCAACGTTCCGCTCAGCCGCTTTTTTCTTTTATGTACATCTTCTACGTCGACGAATCCGGAGATGGAGGCCTAGGTCCTAGCAGTTCTCGGCATCTAGTTCTCGCCGGGGCTGCCATGCACGAAGGTCAGTGGAAAAAGCTCACCAACTCACTCGATGTCCTTCAGCAGTCGTACATCCCGCAGGCCGGGAATCCCGTCGAGCTTCATGCAAGTGACATCCGCACTGGGAGAAAGACGTTTAGAGGTTTGCCCCTTGCGCAGAGGAGCAAGCTCCTAGCTGATGGCTACGGGGTCATTTCCAGTGCTCGGCAGGGGCTCGTGCTATTCGCTGCCGTGATCGATAAGCAGGCTATGATGTACAAGTACAGTGGTGAGGTTGGCTCGTATGAGCGGGCATTTGAGGGATTGTGCACAATGTTCAACTTTTTTCTGCAAAGAATGCAGAGGAAAACAGGCAATGTCCTGCGCGGAATAGCTGTCTTAGACGAATGTAGGCCTTCCCTAGCTAAGGAAATCCGACGGCTCCTGGCTCAGTATCAATCTGGAGGAACCAGATGGGCCGCGATGACGAACCTTATAGAGACGGCGTTCTTCTTCGATTCCCGTTCTTCAAGACTGATGCAAGTCGCTGACTTCGCCGCTTATGCGGTATACCGATGGTACGAGGCTGGAGATGACAGCTACCTAAAGATGGTCCATCACAAGTTCGATAGAGAGGGCCAGAAGATTCACGGCCTTAAATGCTATCCTTTGGAATCTACCAAGACTTATCCTGTCAATAGGTAGTCCCACGCATGGTTCAAGCCAAAAGACGCCACTACCCTGGCGGCAAACGCGCCGCCGCGCGTGCCCTCCCCCCGCGTGGCTGGGTCATCCCGGACGAGGCACGAGCCTCACACTTTCCATAGGATACACGCCACACGGCCCCCTTGCGGCTTTCCTGCGGCTTCGTCCAACCCTCTTCTTCTCAACAAGCTTATACGCGGGCAGCGTCCTCTACGGGTTGATTCCGAAACTTACACAATGTTTCCAATAAGACAACGGCTCCATTCCCCAAGAACTTTCGTTTGATTTCTTGGCGTCGCTGGGAACTTCAGTGCGGGCAGGCTGGCGCTACAGGCAGCACCAGTCCCACACTGCGTGAGCAGGATGCCCAGGCTACGGGCCGGCCCAATTTCGGAATTCGGGCTAAGATTATGCAAGCGTATTTTCAACTCAGGACACCAGTTTGCATTCTTGGCCTCTGTGTGATACGAAACTGCGCCCACAATTTCTTGAATGGTGCAGCAGGCCTCTGTTTCGCGGAAGGAACACCAACAAGGACAAATAAGGAGCTTTCATCATGGTAGGACACCTGAATCGCCGACGTTTCTTAACCCAAGCAGGAGCCACTCTGGGGGCTGGGCTGGCTCTGTCAGCTAGGGGTGCTCGCACTGCTGTGGGGGCTAACGACAAGGTAGTAGTTGGGGTGATCGGCTATGGGGAAATGGGCACTGAAAACATGGCCTCATTCATGCGGCACCCCGGTGTTGAGATCGGGGCAGTTTGTGACGTTTACCAACCGCGGCTCGAGAAGGGAATCCAGGATTCGGGGGGCAGGGCCAAAGCGTACAGAGATTTCCGGCAGGTCCTGGATGATAAAGACATCGACGTCGTCATCATTGCGACACCGGACCACTGGCATGCTCTGCAAATGGTCATGGCCTGCCAGGCTGGAAAGGATGTTTATGTTGAGAAGCCTATTTCGACCACCCTCGAAGAGGGCGCAAGGATGGTCGAGGCGGCGCGGAAGTACAACCGGGTCACCCAGGTGGGGACGTGGCAACGATCCGGGACGCACTTCCAAAAGGCGGTCCAGGTCATTCAGGATGGGATCATTGGCCCGGTCAGGTTCGCCCGCACCTGGAATTACTGCAACATCTGTCCGGACGGGTTCGGCAACCCGCAGGATTCGGACCCTCTCCCGGGACTCGACTGGGACATGTGGCTTGGGCCGGCACCCAAGAGGCCGTTTAACCGCAACCGATGCGGCATTGGGAACAGGTGGGGCACGTTCCGTTACTTTTGGGATTACGCGGGAGGGTGGATGACCGATTGGGGGATCCATCTTCTCGACATCGTACGGTGGGCAATGAAAGTCGATGGCCCGCGGGTGATTACGGCCACAGGCGGGAAGTATTCGATCAAGGACAACCGTGAAACTCCTGACACCCTGCAGACGACGTACGAATTCCCGAATTTCGTCTGCACTTACGAGATGCGAGAGATCAATGCCAACTCGATGAACGGGAAAGACTCCGGGATCATGTTTCACGGGACGGAGGGTACGCTTTTTCTCGACCGCAGTGGTTTCCAGGTCTATCCGGAGAAATGGGAGTTCGAGCCGAAGCCCGTCGACAGAACCCCCTCGATGAAGATGGAATCGGTGAATGATGCGCTTTACGATCACATCGCGGACTTCCTCCAATGTTTGAAGTCTCGTAAGCGAGCAGTTTGCGATATCGAGGTTGGTTACCGCTCGAGCAGCATCTGCTTGCTGGCGAATGTCGCATTTCGCTCTAAAGAGCGCTTAATCTGGGATGCCGCCAGCCAGCGCTTGACGCTAGCCAATGAGGAGGCGCGGCGCCTGCTCGGCCGCGAGTACCGCTCCCCCTGGAGGCTGGCCGTTTGACGGTCTCGGTCAAGGGAGAAGAACTGGAACTGACCGGCTGCCGGAACGGACTTGCTCCAGCATACATCACAGCTCTCTCAAGCAATATGAGCCGGTTATAGATTGTTTGGATGTCCTGTGTAGCCCGACAAAGAGCGGGAGCTTCTCAAACTACCTGATCCCGTTTCCAATTCGCATCAGCCGTGTTAACCCCCGATGCGTCGACTGGCGCATCTGCGAAGGGGCGGTGGAGTGAACGGCCGCCCTCAGGCGGAAGTGAGGATTCTGCGGGTGAGGCAGGCTTGGCTGGTACGGAAGACCAGTTACTGGAGTTCCTGCACAACGTGGTTCGATCAACTAACATTTGATTTTGGTTGAGGGAGTAGTCACAAGGTATCGAACTTGCCCAAGTGCTCTGCAACTCTCAGTTCAGGCCAAAAGGGTACGGCCGACACGATTGTCGGAAGAGAAACTGTTTTGGTCGGAAGCCCGACGCCCGTTAGTTTTCGCGTGCACTTGGGCCAAATCGGATACGCCGAAGAGGGACCTGCATGTATGTGGCTTTAATACGAACGCAGCAAGAAAGGTTACAAATCAGGTTCAGCGTGCCCAAACCACGTTCACAACCCTCGGTCGCCGCGGCGACACAAGACGGTTGTTTGCGTCGATGGTGCGGCGGATTGCTGGGCTGCCAGTGCCCGCGGGGTAGCTCGGCTTTAGCAGCAGAGAAATTGATCCTCAGCGAGCCCCGGCACGCAGCGCTATCTGCAAAAACGCTGCCAGAAGCGGCGACAGGGGGTTTCGAGGACTTCTGGAAGGGCGGTTCGGAGACGATGACCCTCTCGAAGAAATAACTATGCTCGGTTGGACGGAGGTGGGTGTAAATTCTTGACTGCTGGAAGGCCAAAAAACTAATTCGTGTATAGATGGGTACGTTGAAGCGAGGCTCCGTGGCCGTATTTGTTGCGCTCCTGGCGGGTCTGGCCCCCGTTCAGGCCCAGGAGGTGCAGGAACCCACCGTCACCATCTCGTTTCAAAGGATTTGGACAGGACACGCTTTATCGACATCGGGATAGGCTCCTTCAAGACCCGTTCTACCGGATTTCGGCCCGAAATGACGAAGGAAGTGTCGGGGTTTAACGTTATGTACGCACGCTACGTGGATTCCTCGGGTTTAGGTCAAGGATCTGGTCTTCAAAGGCGGGAAACGTTGTAATTGAGAAAAGACCGGCCTTCCCCAATGGGGAGGCAAGGAAGCTGGCGCCCTGGAATCGAAGATCAAAAGCTGGTAGGCCTGGGGAGATTCGCCCGCGTGCTAAGATGTCGAGGTTTTGCCATGGAGACACTGGCGCAGGACCTCCGTTACGCTTTTCGTGCGCTCGCAAAGAATCCCGTGTTCACCGCCGCCGCAGTGTTGTCGCTCGGCATCAGCATTGGCGCGAACACGTTCATCTTCAGCATTATGAGCGGGTTGTTGCTACGTCCACTTCCGTATAACGATGCGGACCGGTTGGTGATTCTCTGGAATCGTTCGCCCGGTTTGGCAATCAGCCAGGATTGGTTCTCCACCGCACAGTATTTCGACATCAAAACGGCGCACCCCGGCTTTGAGCAACTCGCGGTTGGCATCGGCGGAAATTACACGCTGACCGGCAAAGGCGAGCCTGAACGCGTCGGAATCATCCGCGTCTCTTCCAATCTCTTGCCAATGCTCGGCGTACGGCCGGGCCTGGGCCGGCTCTTCGTGGCGGCTGAGGACTCAGAGGGCAACTCGGCAACTGCTGTGCTCACTTACGGGATGTGGGCGCGGCGCTACGGTCGCGACCCGCACACGATCGGCACGTCGATCACGCTCAACGGACTACCCTATGGGGTGGTCGGGATTCTGCCGCAGACCTTTTCGTTGCCGCGGGAAGTCCTACCGACCCTCTACGGTGCGGAACAGCCCGAGATCTTTCTGCCCCTTCCGCTCACCGCTGCTGCCCCCCGGATTCGAACCCACGAAGATTACAACATCATCGGCAGGCTCAAGCGCGGGGTTTCGATACAACAGGCCCAGGCCGAAATGGATACGATCACGGCGCGGCTGCGCCGGGACTATCCGGACCTCTATCCGCCCAATGGCGGCCTGACGTTCAGCATCGTGCCCCTTTTCGAACAGGTGGTGGGCGACATTCGCCCGACGCTGTTCATTTTGCAGGCTGCGGTGGCGTTTGTGCTGCTGATCGCCGGTGCCAATCTCGCCAATCTTCTGCTTTCACGCGCCGTTGCCCGGCAGAACGAAATCGCCGTTCGCAGAGCCCTGGGCGCGAGCGGCGCCCGGATCATGCGCCAGTTACTCACCGAAAGCGTTCTGCTGGCTCTTTGTGGAGGCGCCGCCGGCGTCCTGTTGTCCGTGTGGAGCGTGCGTTGGATCCGTGTCGTGGGACCAGCACGCGTTCCCCGCCTCAACGATATCCGCATCGATGGTCAGGTCCTCGTGTTCACGCTGTTGCTTTCTGTGTTCTCAGGAATCCTCTTCGGCCTCGCGCCAGCGTGGCGCGTTGCGCGTCTCGATCTCTGCGCCACTCTGAAGGTCGCGAGCCCGGGCTCGGCCGGTGCGAGCGCGGTGTGGGGCCATGGCAACAATCTGCGCAGGGTGCTGGCGATTTCCGAGCTGGGGCTTTCCTTGGTGTTGCTCGTCGGAGCGGGGCTGCTCACCCGCAGTTTCGCTCGTTTGCAGGGCGTACCGCCCGGCTTTGATCCCAGGAATCTGCTCATCTTCGAGCTGACGATGAGCGGTCGCAGGTACAGTGACCCACAGGCAATCTTGAGCACTTATCGTCAGCTCTGGGACTGCCTGGAACGACTGCCCGGGGTAACCGCTTCGGGAGGCATCACCGCCCTCCCGCTCAGCGAGGCTTTTGCCTGGACGCCCATTACGGTCGAAGGACGCATCAGCCCGGCCGGCGAGAGGTTCGTTAATGCCGATGAGCGCGTCGTCGGCGGGCACTATTTTCAAGCGATGCGAATTCCGCTGCGCCGAGGTCGATTCTTCAATGAACAGGACACCGCTGCCAAACCCCGCGTCGTCATCGTCGACGAACACATGGCCGAACAGTTCTGGCCCCACCAAGACCCCATCGGCAAGCGCATCCATGTCGTGGAGCTGAAGTCCGATGATCCCTGGCAAACCGTCATCGGCGTGGTGGGCCGGGTAAAACAAGACTCACTCGATTCCGATCCCCGGATCGCTTTTTACCTCTCGCAAACCCAATTCCCCGTGCGGGCGATGACCATCGTCTTAGGTGGCGGCGCCCATCCCGCGGCGCTGACGTCCGCCGCCAAGAATGAGATCCGGAGTCTCGATTCCGATCTCCCCATGTACAACGTGGGGACCATGACGGAGCGCATCGACCAATCACTGGCACGGCGCCGATTCTCTATGACGCTGCTGGGCCTCTTTGCCGGCGTGGCTTTGGTGCTGGGGATAATGGGTGTCTACGCCGTGATGGCGTACTTGGTCAGCCAGGGCACACGGGAAATCGGAATCCGGATGGCGTTGGGCGCCACGCCACGCGACATCCTGAGTCTGGTCGTCCGCCAGGGAATGGTCCTCGCGTTCTCGGGTGTGGGGATCGGTTTGGTGGGAGCCTTTGCCCTCACGCGCTTCATGCGAAGCCTCCTCTTCGGCATTGACGCGAGCGATGCCTTTACCTTCACGGCCACTCCCCTGCTGCTGACTTTTGTCTCGCTGGTCGCCAGTTACATTCCGGCTCGTCGTGCCGCCCGAATTGACCCCGTGGTGTCTTTGCGGTGGGAGTGAGTCTTGTCCGCCCCAGCTCTGTCGGTGACGCTAAGCACGTCGCGGCGAAGTGCGCATTCCTTCTAGCCTGTGGTGGGCTTGTCGGGCCCGCTCAGGCACTCTGAACGGGATCTTGAAAGAGAATTGCCTGGTAAAAGGAATTTAATACGAACGCAGCAAGAAAGGTTACAAATCAGGTTCAGCGTGCCCAAACCACGTTCACAACCCTCGGTCGCCGCGGCGACACAAGACGGTTGTTTGCCAGCATGCCGGAGCGAATAGTTGGGCTGCCGGTTCCGACGGGATAGCCCGGAGTGTGTAGCAGGAAAATCGATGCGGGGCGCCCGGAACCAGTAGTGTCTGAGAAAACTGATTGAAAAGGCGACCATTGCAGGTGTCCCGCACTCGCAGCGAGCAGTTGGGAGCCGCTCGGACCATCCCAGAGAGGAAAAAGGCGTTGGAAGGGTTCGATGAGAGACTGGAGAATGTATACTTGCAGGCGCGGGGACGCCAAAGTGGAAATTCCGGCTTAAATCGTGTTGCTCCTGACTCATCAGGGGTGCTGTCGGGTACGATTATTGCCAGCTAAGCAGCAAGCGGCGGATATGCAGGGTCGATGCCCGGAGCGCTTGAACACGGCGGATTGCAGGGGGTAGACACATCATGAAAAGATCCATCCGGACGGGAATCATGTTATGGGTTCTGTCGTTGACATCGTTCCTGATTTCGGCCCGGACACCCCGACCCGGTCCGGTCACAGCGGAGGAGAAGCGTCAGGCCGTGGCCGAGCTGGCCAAGCTTCTCCGGGCGAGGTATGCGATCCCTGGAATGGCCGAGACAGCCGCCAAGACGATCGAGACGAAATTCGCCCAGGGCGCCTATGACGCCTTCCGTGAGGCCAAGGCATTCGGCGAGGCGGTCACCAGTGACCTCCGGGCGGTCACAAAGGATAAGCACCTGCTGTTCGGGATCTCGTCCGAGCCGCCTTCGCCATCGGCCGCGGCCTCGTCCAAGCCCTCGGACGCCGAGGCCGAGCGCGCCTTCCAACGGGCCGAGATCAGGCGGGGCAACTTCGGCCTGCCGCGGGCCGAGGTCTTGCCCGGCAACGTCGGCCTCCTCGAGGTCCGGCGCTTCCAGGCGCCCGATCTCGCTGGCGACACGGTAGCTGCCGCCGTCGGATTCCTGGCCAACGTCGACGTGGTCATTGTCGACGTCCGTAACTGCCGCGGCGGCAGCGCCCATGCGATGCCGATCTTCGCCGGATATTTCCTGTCGAAACCGACTTCCCTGTTCGACATGGTGTTCCGCGGCGACAACTTCACCGAGCGGTTCTGGACAGCGGCCTGGCTCCCGGGCCGGCGTTTGGCCGACGTCCCCATGTTTATCCTTACGAGCGGCTACACCTTCTCGGGCGCGGAAGGCTTCGCCTATCGATTCAAGGTCCTCAAGCGCGCGACCATCGTCGGCGAAACGACCGGCGGCGGGGCGAACGCGGGCGGCGTCCTGGACGTCGGACCCCTCTTCAAGGTCTGGATGCCCATGGGCCGGCCGGTCGACGCCGACACGGGCACGAATTGGGAAGGGACGGGAGTGGAGCCGGACATCAAGACCCCGGCCCGGGAAGCCCTGTCCGTGGCCCATATCGAAGCCCTCAAGCTCCTGAAGACGAAGGCGGTGAGCGACAGGGACAGGGGGCGGCTCGACGGGGCGCTGGAGCGCGCCGAGGCCGGTCGGCAGCCGGTGAGCCTGAGCCAGGCGATGCTCGCCCGCTTTGCCGGCGTCTATGGTCCATGTCGCGTCTGGGTCGAGGGCGGCCAGCTCCGGGTCCAGCGCAGAAACGAGCCCCCGTTCCTCCTCGTCCCGCTGACGACCGTCGTTTTCGTCTCGGATACGAGCGATCCCGTCCGCCTGGAGTTCTTCGCCGGCCCTGACGGCCTCATCTCCAAGATCGCGTTCACCGACGAGGATCGCCTCCGCGAGGAGTATCGGAGAGACGGGCGTACGACTTTGCTTTTGGATGGATACCGGTAACACCTCACTGGCCTGTGTCCCGATGATAGCTACACAACAGATGCTGCCGGGCGAGAATTTGCAAACACCTTTCCGATGCGGCACACGACCGCCCACTTCGCGGACAACCCCATGGGCATTCATTGGACGGCAATTGTGTTCGGGCTGGGCGCGATTGGCTCGGTTGGCTGCTGGACCACTGATTTCCTGGTTGTTCAGCGTGCCCTTCCTGCCCGGGACTTCTCCTCAGCCAGGCTGACCCCCATTATCGGCTCGTTCTTTAAGATGTCTGTTCCGTTCATCGTCACCCTGCGTGGTCTGCTATCGCTGGCGGTTCTCCCTTTCCTCTTGTCGCGGAAAGCGCTGCGCCGGCGGGGCAGCACCCCTATAACGAGGTTCTTCCGCTCGTGCAGGTACGTTACTGCCACCCGGACTATAGGGGCTTGGGGCTAGCGCATGAATTTCCGGATTTATGTCGGAGACCGCGGGGAACGCCAGCGCCTTATCCACGGCCTGGACTTACGACACGGACCGACAACTCATTCGCAACGATGCTTCCAACGTGCCTTACTTGGCAATGGGGCGGCTGTGTTCAATCCTGGGTATCCTCGTGAGTATCGCCACTGCTTACCTGGGGCCTCTTTCCAAAAGCATCATGGACTACGTCCAGGCCGTCGCCAGTTTGTTTGTTCCGCAATTGTTCGGCACGGTGCTATTGGGCATATTGGGGCGAAGGACTACGCCCCAGGAGGATTCTGGGGCCTCCTCGCCGGAACAGTTTCCTCCCTTGCTACGTGGGCGGGGGTTCGAATTGATCCCAGTAAGGTTGCAGTGAGCGCACTTTCTACTCACGCCAATGCCTACTGTGAGCGCCTAATTGGATCCATCCGGCGGGAGTGCCTGGACCACATCATTGTATTTAACGAGTCGTCTTTGCGGCGGACACTGAAATCGTATTTCGATTATTACCTGCGTTCGCGAACCCACCTATCGCTGGCCAAAGATGCTCCCGCGCCACGAGCCATTCCACCACCCGCGCTGGGTCCGGTGGTGGAGATCGCGGAAGTGGCAGGCCTTCACCACCGGTACGAGCGTCGAGCAGCTTAAAGCGTCCTTCCTCCGGCAAACTCTGAACGTCCCTGCTATCCCCTCAACGGCCGACCTGGGACAAAAGAGCCCCGCTCCTATTCAGGTCGTCGCCCCTTTGAGAAGTGAGGAGGTCGGTCAATCACAGCAAACGCGACGCGGAAGTTACCGACTGGGGACTGTCTGGACCCACGCGGGATTAATCCCGTACTTCGGCTGCGTTTTTGGTAGGGACAGCCAAAGTCCTACGGGCCGTTGCATTCGGGGGCGGCCAGAGGTAGTTTGCTTGTCGGGCGGGAAGTTGATCGTAGAATTCCCGGTTTTTCGAATCCCTTACCACTGAATGTATACGACCGCAGCCGCAATGATGATGATCTCGGTCACGTGAGGTCCCAAGGAGGGATGAAACATGACGCGCAAAGAGTTTTTGGAATCGGTCGCGGGCATGGCGACTTCTACTTTTGTGGCAACAACATCCTTCGCCGCCACAAGACCAAGACCGCATGGGATGTCGCTAGCTGCTGGAAAAGAGAAAAAGGTTGCAGACACTCAAAGCGTGTTCACGATTGGCAACCATCACATCTCGAGATCCTTTGAAGTAAACGGAAAACAAGCATCCACCACCGCCCTCCAAGCCAGAACCCAATTGCGGGTCACATCGGCGGAGTTCAGCGTCACTTGCCGGACGAGTGCTCGAGAGGTTGTGCTGACGCGTTACAACACCAATCCCGCGAGCGTCATGGTTTCGTCCTCCCGTGAGGAGACAGAATTGGCCTGGTCGGCGGATTCTCCGGCCCTGGACATCCACGTTTTCTATCAGACCGACGGCGAGAGGCCCCGCATTTTCAAATGGATCGAGATCGATAACCGTAGCGACCAGCCTGTGTGTATCGTCAGCGCGACAGTCGAGTCGCTCGAAATTTCGGCGGGCGGCGAACCGTTGCGCGGCGGTGTCGGTCAGCCCGTAGAACTGAAAAACGAGTTCTTCCTCGGCATTGAACACCCCGCGGCGGCCAACGAAGCACGCGCCAGGAACATCATCCTCTCGCATTATCCCGATGCCAAGGTGGCTCCAGGGGACACTTGGAAGAGCAAGCGCGCCGTCCTCGGAGCCGCCATAGAAGGAGAATCACTCGAAGATGCCTTTCATCGTTACCTTGCCGACATCACCGGTCGGTCGCCCAAATTCGAGCCTATCTATAACGACTGGGGAGCCCATGACGAGCTGGGCACGCTTGTCAAACCCCAGTTAACCGAGCAACTCACGCTCGAACTCCTCGGCCAGCTCGAGTCCATGAAATTGAAATACGGAACGCAATTCAATGACTACGTTTTGGATGCGTTTTGGTACGACCCTCGCGGAGCTTACCTGACCTTCAAGCAGCCGAACTGGCCGCGAGGATACGAGCCCACTTTGCGACACATGCAGGCCTTGGGAATGAAGCCGGGATTGTGGTTTGACCTTGGCGGTGGAACCCTCGACCTCAAGAATACGCCGGGATGGGGGGGTCCGGAAAAGCCCTGCCTTTCCGACCCGGAGTTCACGCACTTGGTCGAGCGCGCGGTCGAGTTTCACGCGCGTCACCATTCCCTTACGCTCCTCAAATTTGATTTCGCCAACCTTCTCTGCCGCCATGGCGAAGTCGAAGAGCCTTCGCTTGCTGTCCTCGAAAAAAACGCCGACCGCCTGCGAGAGGTCTGCGACAAGGCCCGTTTGGCAAATCCGGCAATGGTCATCCTCGCCTTCAATGTTTTCAGCATGGTTGAGATGATGGAAAGCACTATTCGTTACGATGAGGCCTATCCCGTTTCACCGTGGTGGCTGCTTTGGTTCGATGCCCTTTACTCCGGCGACCCGCGCCCCTCTGAAGTGCCTTCCGTCACGTCTCTTCGGGATTCCGTTATTTGGTACCAGGACCAGGTTTTTCGAGGCTTCGCGAGGTCATGGCTGCCGCCTTTCATGATCGATGACTGCGGAACTATCGTGGGCAAGACCTCCACAATTTATTATCTGGGCTCGGAGTGCTTTACAGACTCCTGGATCTTGAACGTTATGAGGGGCGCCCACTCGCCGACTCTCTACGGTGACTTGCGTCTGCTTTCTGAAAACGACCGCAGGTTCCTCGCTGCTTCGATCCGGTTCTTGCACGAGTACGAGCCGATTCTTGCGCACACGCGGCCGATCCTCGGAGTGCCAGGGAGGGGCGAAGTCTACGGATATTTTGCCAACCAAGGGGATCTAGCTCTGGTGACTGTGGTTAATCCCGGCTTGTACCCGCAGTCCTTTCTTGTTCCACTGGCGAGCCAGGCTCGGGGAGATGGTTTTCTACAACTGGTCTTTTCCAATGATGGACGAGCGCGCGAAGAGCTTCGGCCCGCGAACGGCGTCTTGGAAGGTGAGCTCGTTCCCGGCGAAATTCGAATCTATGGTCTCGGCCCTGAGGCGAAGGTCGCGCCAATGTCGCTCCCTTCGGCTCCCACGCGGCAATTCCACCAAATCACACCACTAGCAGCCTTGTTCGGTGGAAAGAGAGCCGCCGATTTCGCGCTTTCCCCGGAGCACGAGGGAATGACGCTCGCGATTATTATCCAGTACCAGAGAGACGGAAGGCCTGACCGCTCTTACACCAGGCCACAAGAAATTTGCAAGGTCACAGGAGACATTGCGTCGAAAGCGGTAATTTTCACCTCCATCCCTGCGGAAGGCACCGACATCTGGTCGAAATGCTCTTGGGCCGTTTTCAAGTGTAAGATTGCACGAAATGAAACGGGCAAGACGCTACGCTTGAGACTTGTGGGTGATCCCCCTGCGGGCACGGATCGGGCGATCCAAGCCATGTGGTTACAATGATCAGATCGGAAACCCGGGGATTGACACGTGATGACGATCCTCCAATAATGTCGTTACAATTCAGCAGCGGTTGGCGAGGTGTTTCGAGCCTGGTCCTCACTGCTATTCAGACCCATCTGCAAGTGGACACGTGCACGGACGCGTTTCAGGAGTTCACGCGTGTGGGCTCCCCTGCCAGGTGTACCAGTGAGCACTCAGTTGGAAATCGCCCGCACCGCGACGAGCGAAGATTTACCGGGTACGTAATTTTCCACTGTAGTTTCGAGGAGAGCCTGAAAATAAGGGGGAGGAGATTTCCGGTTTGGCGAGGTAGCCATCAGAGCCTTGCGGAGCTCAGGCAACCGTTCCGCACTCGTGATGTATTCGATGGCTGCTTGTGAACCCTGCGTATAGATACCATAAACGAGCAGAATGCGGTTCTCTTTATTCTCGTTCGGCAGCATCAGAATCAGCGCGTAGTCGAGGGTCAGGTGGTTAGTGACCGGATCGAACTCTGGTTTGTAGAGAGGCTTCTCGCCAGGGCGGGGATTCTTGTTCAGAATGACGCCGGCCTGGAACCGGAACCCTTCGGGGTTCAGGAAGACTCTGCCGCTCCAGGCCTGATTGCCACCTAGCAGGATAGTATTGCTATGTTTGATCTCCTCGAAGGTTACCAGCCGAGACTGGAGCAGCCGAGGCTTCTGCCCGGTTTGCGAGAACAGTCCGAAGAGATTTGAAAGGCCCACGGTCTCGCCGACTGCGGTGAAGTCCGTCATGGAAGGGACAAAGACAAATCGCTTCAGCTCCCGGAAATGAATCGTGTCGCGGAACTCAGGCAGTTCATCCTTGGGTATTTCGTGGCCATGGGCCAGGGTTTGAGCGCTGTCCCCACCATGGGCCGCGCGCAGCAGAGGGTGATTTGGAATGACGATGAGAGGTGGATCAGCGGGCGGCATGAAGGGTTTCCAAAACCACTCAAGTTCTACCGGCAATGCTCGAAGGGGTTGTTGGGCGTGCGCAGCTTGTTCTGTTCGCGACCGCTCACGGATCAGGGAAAAAGCCAGTATCGCGCAAGTTGCCGCTAGTCCGAGGATGAGCGCGTAATGGAATTGCTCACGCCTGCGCGGTGCTGCTGCAACCTGGGCCTCTTGTACAACTGGGGTGGTTGTCTCCTCCATCGCGGCTTTGGAGAAGACAGGTACGTAGTGTCCCAGAGGCAGATCAATACGCAACGGGCTGGTTTTGCCCTCTTCCTCGTAATAGCTCTTTAGAGAGCGACGTATGTCGTGCGCCTGCACGCGCACAATGGGGTCATCTTGCGGATTGAAATCGGACCCTCGGCCGTAAACCTCCACACCGATGAGATATTCGTTGAGTTTCTCGCCGTTCCCGAGCAGGGTCTGTTCACAGACGAACTCAAGAAACCGACTCTTCTTTGGGGCACTTGCAAAGTGTCGGCTCTTAAGGATTCGCCGAAGCTCCTCCTTTTTTTCAAAGAGAGAGACAGGTTCCGTTGCGGGCCTGTGTTGCTCGGCCATGGCGGCTTTCGCAGTTCGTGTGCTCTGACGGGGCAACGGCTTTGCGTCGCCGACTGCCAGCCGACGAGCTGTCCGAAGGATAACACTCGACATCCATTAGGTCAAACCGGTTTCCGTCGGTGCAGCAGATTCTGTTCGCCGCGCGCTAACGGTTATTGGCACCGTTAATCCCAGTTAACACAGAGGCGGCTTGGGGTTATCGGCTTGGACGGATTCGGTGGTTCGAAGGACCATTCTGGACCCGAAGAAGCTCTGTGGGGCACCGTCTCGAATACAGGGGAGGGAAAAACAGCGGAGATGACGATCTTGGGCCCCCACGAATATCGAGCCAACCTCCTGCATTTGCAACCAGTTTCTGGCTCTTCCTACCTGAGTGCCGCGCGTTAACAGTCTCCGTAACAGGCATTACCTTGAGAACCCTCGGGGTCAGGCGTAGATGTAGGCGGCGATGCAAGAGTTGCAAAGAGAGAGCAAATCGGGCTGTCTTTCACGCATCCGAGCCCCAATCAAGGGAGCCCATCCTGCTTTTGCGCAGGGACACGCGAACAAAGGAAGCTCCCCGGACTCATGCTATGGCCGTGTCACGGGGTCCGAATGCGGATGCTCCCGATCGACTCGAAGGGATGAAATTCATCACCAAGGGCGACCCAGCGCCATGACCCTGGGGAGGTATACAAAGTGAAGTCACCATGTCGGATTGCTCTATGGAGTCTTTCAGTCCTGTGCGTACCTCTTCTGGCTGCATCCCAGGTGGGGAGTCTGAACCTGAGAGTCACAAAGCAGTTCGATGAGCCGATTCTAACCATTAACTCTGCCGACGCCAGAGGGAATAAGTACGGCTTCGAAGGCGGCAGGGTGCTAAAGCTCAACGGGACTTATCACCTTTTTACTTCTGAGATGGTCGGTGATCCGCACTGGGTGAAGATGAAGCTGGCGCACTGGACCAGCCGGGACCGCTTGCACTGGAGACGCGTTTCTACGCTCTTTGAATCGAGCGGAGACTTCACGGGTAAAGACCCACGCGCAGCCTTGTGGGCACCGATGCCGATCTATGACCAGACGGAAGGCCGCTGGAATCTGTTCTATGTGGCCTATCAGTCCGCACCCGACACGTCCAAGGAGTGGCTGACAAACCACGAGGGCAGAATCTGGCGCGCCGTTTCGAAGGTGAGAGGCCCTGGCGGCATCGATGGCCCTTACGAGGACGTGGGCATCATCCTGCAGCGCGGAAAAGACTCCGACCCCTGGGAGGGATTGCAGGGAACAGATTCATTCTTCCCTTACACGGTGGGAAACAGATGGTACGCCTTCTACGGAACCGGCCACACCGAAAAGTTGCCTATTTGTCTCTGGCAGGTGGGTCTGGCGTGGGCGCCGAGCCTCGCGGGACCCTGGAAACGATGCACAGCGCTAAACCCGGTGAACATTGAAAAGGTCTTTATTGAGAACCCCGTTGTCACCAAACTCCCGGACGGAACCTATGTGGCCGTCTACGACAACAATGTGGAGCAATCCGTAGGCTACGCATTTTCAATAGATGGGATTCATTGGACTCCTGGAAAAGCACTTATCGTCCAGAAGGGCAAAGGAATATGGGCGAACGAAGTCCGCACGCCCCTGGGACTGATTCCAGAGGGGAAGGACTCGTTCTCTCTCTTCTACACCGCGAATCAAGACCTGCTCGGAGCCCCGCCCGACGCGCACGGGATTAAGCTGACCCCGGGCGCGGTCGGTCTGGTGGATGTGAAGTTGGAACGCACGGCTGGGAAGGCTCGGGGCCGAAAGTAGGGAAGAACTACAGCAGCCCCCTGTTCCGGCTTGCTGGGACGAGTTCCCGCAGGCGCGATTGCAGCCAATGACCTGGGCAGTCGCAACATGACAGCCGGCAACGGAAACCGGGGTGGCTCTTCGAGCCGGAGGCTCTTGTGAAACGCGTATTCTTCCTTGCGGCACTGATCGGCACGATATCGCCGGTGGGATTTTGCCAGAACATGTTCCGGGGCAACCCCGCCCGGACCGGCGTCTACGCCACGGACGGGCCCCGGCAATTCAACGGCGTCAAGTGGGCCTTCAAGACGGATGGCTGGGTTCTTTCATCTCCCGCCCTTGCTGGAGGCCTCGTGTACTTCGGGAGCGACGACAAGAATCTCTATGCCCTCGACGCATCGACCGGGGCGGAGAAGTGGAAGTTCTCCACCAGTGGGCCGGTTCGTTCCTCTCCGGCCGTGGTAGCCGGAACGGTATACTTCGGCAGCTACGATGGGAGCTTCTATGCCGTCGACGCGGCCTCCGGCAAACTGAAGTGGAGGTTCGAAACCGCCGGCGAGAAGCAGTTCGAAGCCAAAGGCCTGCACGGCTACTTCCCGCGCGCCCAGACCGTGCCGGATCTCTGGGATTTCTTCTTGTCTTCGCCTGCCGTCAATGAGGGTCTTGTCTACTTTGGCAGCGGCGACGGCAACCTCTATGCGCTCCACGCCGAAACCGGGCAGTTGAAATGGAAGTTCGCGACCCAGGGGGTGGTCCACTCTTCTCCGGCGGTCGCGGGCGCTGTGGTTTACTTCGGAAGTTGGGACAGCTATCTCTATGCGCTCGATGCCGCGACGGGGCAGGAGAAGTGGAAATTCAAGACGGGCGAGGACAAGACGAATTACAACCAGGTGGGGATCCAATCCTCACCGGCTGTTGACGGCAGAGTGGTCTATTTTGGATGCCGCGATGCCCACCTGTACGCACTGGATGCCCAGACCGGGCAGGAGAAGTGGAGATTCGACAACCACGGGTCCTGGATCAACACCTCTCCCGCGATCGACGAAGGAACAGCCTACGTCGGCTCGCCCATTCCCGGCATCTTCCGCGCCGTGGACATCAAGACCGGCCAGGTGCGGTTCCAATTGGACGCGCGCATGATGATCTTCTCGTCGCCCGCCCTGGCCGGCGGGATGGCCTACTTTGGATCCTTCAACGGCAAACTGTACGCCGTGGACCTCAAGACGGGTCAGTTCGCCTGGGAGTTCCAGACCCAGGCCGGCAAGAAGGACGCGCTGGGCGTAGTCGGCCCGGATGGCAGACCCGACTTCAAGGCGATTTTTCGCTCCCAGTTTTACGAGGACATGTACCGCGCCGGCGAGAAGCTGTTCTCCCTCGGTTCCATCGTTTCCTCGCCGACCGTGGATCGAGGCGTGATCTACATCGGCAGCACGGACGGCAATCTGTATGCGCTGGAATAGGGCTCGTCCATTTCAGGTTTGGTTACGCCCGGGATGTCTTCTTCTCTATCGTGCGGGCTTACTCCTCGTCGTAATGCCAGAGACAACATTGTGCAGAGATCCCTTTGTTGTCCAGGGCGCCGCGGCCGAGGCTTTCGGCCTGGGGTCTCAACGCAAAACCAACATGGTCTTCCATCGCAGGGTCCGGGCTTTGGCGGGCAATGAATATCGGGCGAATGCCTTAGAGCTGTTCGCCTTCCGACTCTTCCCGTTTGTGTTGATCCAATGTTGCTGCGACTCACGCAGCAAACTTCTCGACGCGGCCCGGCAACGCCAGGGAATTCTGGCCGGGCTTTGTTCCAGGGACCCGGTGAAGGCCCGGGAAGCTTTCGTGTTCAACACGGTGAAATTCTGGAACGAAAACCATTGGGTGGGTATTTCGGAGACGTCTTTTGCGCACTCTCTTGACTCGTACGCCGGGATAGCGAGGAGAGGTTCAACAGCGGCTTAGGAAACGGGGCGTACACCCGATGTTGGAATGTAACTTATGAAGTCGGAAAGGCGATTCTCTTACCCTCCACACTCCGAATTGGAGCGGGCGTCGGGGTTTTTCTCAAGAGCTCTCGAACACCGTGTCGCTGCCGGATTGGGAAGTCGCGGCCACTACGCGTGTGTGTAAACGTGCAAGCGTCGGCGGCCGGCTCTCACGAGCGGACGTCGTTGGGGTCCGAGTGGGTCTAGGCAAAGGCACCAGCCGGACACCATAAGTCAGGAAAGGAGAAGAATATGAACGCTACATCAAGAAAACTCTTATGGAAGGTTCTATTGGCCCTGGGCGTTTTGAGCTTCGCATCAGGCCTCTTCGCGCAGAGCGACCGCGGCTCCATCACCGGATCCCTGATGGATCCCTCCGGGGCGGCCGTCCCCTCTGCGACGGTCGTGGCCACCCAAGCCGCGACGAACGCCAAGCGCGAAGTGTCATCCACCGACACGGGAAACTACACGATTTCCGAGCTTCCCGCCGGTGTCTACAAGCTCAAGATCACAAAAGATGGGTTCAAATCCTACGAGCAAGATGGAATCACGGTCAAGGTTGGGCAGACCCTTACGGTCGACGTGACGCTCCAGCTTGGTTCCGTCGCTCAAACCATCGAAGTCACAGCGGACGCTTCACTTCTGAAAGTGGAAGACGCGGAACTTTCCACCAGCATCACCACCGAGAAACTGGATAACCTTCCGCTGAACTTCTCCAACAATATCCGTAATCCCATGAGCTTTCTCCGGCTCGTTCCCGGGGCGGTGGTGAGCCTCGACAACAGTTGGCCCATCACCAGCCAGAACGGCCTGCAAAGCTTCGCTGAGGAAATCCGGATAGACGGCGCCCCGCATACCAATCCCACTCCGGGGGTGTTCGACGAAGCGCAACCTTCCGTGGACGCGATCCAGGAATACAGCGTCCAAACCAGCAACTTCAACGCCGAGTACGGGCAGGCGGGCGGAGCGATCACGAATTTCACCCTCCGTTCGGGTACCAACCAGTTGCACGGCACCCTTTACGAACAACTGCGGAACGAAGTCTTCAACTCGGGGAGTCACAACCTCCTCGCTGGAGAACCCAAGGCCCGGCAGCGTCAGCACGATTTCGGCGGCACCATCGGAGGACCGTTGGTTATTCCTCACCTCTACAACGGGCGCGATAAAACCTTCTGGTTCGCCTCTTACGAGCAATTCTATTCGCGTGACCATCAGGAGGGAGACTATAGCGTGCCCCGCTCGGAATGGCGGAACGGCGACCTCTCCTCATTGCTCCTGCCCACGATCCTGGGCACCGACGTCCTGGGGCGACCAATCCAGCAAGGGCAGATCTATGATCCTGCCACCACTCGCACCGTAGTTGTAAACGGCCAGTCTTACGTGGTGCGCGATCCCTTCCCTAACAATCTAGTCCCCATTCGCAGCGAGGTGGCGAAGAAGGTCCTCAGCTTCCTCCCGGCGGCCTCGATCGCCGGACTGGACAAAAACAACTTGCGGGGTATCACCGGCCAGCCCCAGCGCGACCATGATATCTGGAGTCTGAAGGTTGACCACAACTTCTCTACGGCCAGCCACCTTTCCGCATCTTTCAACTACATGTTCAACCACAAGATCAACGGCGCAGACCCCTTCGGTGTCGCCTCCGGCGCTCGCGACCAGACCATCACCTCCAAGACCTTCCGGGTGAATCACGATTACACCATCGGGACCTCGAAGATCAACCACTTCACTTTCGGGTTGTTGCGCTACCAGAATCCCGACGGCGTGCCCAACAAGGGTTTTGACCCCGAGACGCAACTGGGATTGAAAGGAACACTGCTCAAAGGGTGGTTCCCGTCATTCCAATGGATCGGGGGTGGACTGAACAATTTCGGGACGAATCAACTCAAGCACCTCTACCACACCGTCCCGACCTTCACAGATTCGTTCTCCATCGTGAAAGGCGCGCACACTCTGAAGTTCGGGGCCGAATACCGAAGGGTGATGGCGAACTTCTTCGGCGGCAACACCGCTTATGGCCAGCTCACCTTTGGGGCTGCGCAAACGGCGTTGCCCTACGAGACGGCCGATTCCGCGGTTTACAGCAAGATCGGCTCGCCCTTTGCCAGCTTCCTGCTGGGCGATGTTTCATCCGCGGGACTAAACTCGCCCGTCAACATGGGCTATCGTTACTCCGACTACTCTTTCTTCGCGCAGGACACCTTCAAAATCACTCCCAAGTTCACGCTTAATTACGGCCTGCGCTATGACCTGCACAAGCCGCTGACGGAGAAGTATTATCGGATCTCCTCTTTCGTCCCGGATATTCCCAATCCGAACGCGGGAGGACGGCCGGGCGCTCTGGGGTTCCTGGGGTATGGAAGCGGTCGAGTGGGCCGGAGCAGTTGGTTGGATACTGACTTCCACGACTTCGCGCCTCGCCTTGGCGCGGCCTACAAGCTCACCAACAAAACCGTTCTGCGTGGGGGCTTCGGCATCGTCTATGGGCGCGTGGAGGTCAACACCTTCGATCCCATCCAATCTACGGGCTCCGGGAGCGTCACCTCCCAGTACGGCAACGTTGACCAGGCAACCAAGTACTTGTTCCAGATGGACAACGGGTTTCCTCGCGTAACGGCGGTTCCGCCCGACCTGGATCCCACGCTTCTCAACAATCAGGCTGTCTCCGCTTTCACCCCCGAGAGCGGCAAGATGCCGCGCATCTACAACTGGAACTTTACTGTCCAGCACGAGTTCAACAACAACCTCATGATCGAAGCTGCGTACGTGGGGAATCGTGGGACGCGCCTGATCGCCGGCTTCCTGAAAGACCTCAACCAGAACGACTTCAGTATCCTCTCCATGGGCGATAAGCTCCTGCAACAGATCAACAGCGAAGCCGATGCCACCGCCTTGGGAGTGAAGTATCCCTATCCGGGGTTCTCTGGCACGGTCGCCCAGGCTCTGCGTCCCTACCCGCAATATCAGAGTCTTCTCGATCCTCAGGCAACCGTGGGTGAGAGCAATTACAACGCCCTGCAAGTCAAGGCGCAACAGAGAACCAGTCATGGCCTGGACTTCCTGGTCACGTATACCCTTTCCAAGAACATTACGACTGTGGATGACGCCTTTGGATGGGGAGGCTTTGGAATCCTGGGCGCTGTAAACACCAAGAAACTCTCGCTCGAACGCGGCTTGGCTGTCGATACTACTTTCAGCAGCAGCCGAGGCGACCGCACTCACGATATGGTCGCGAGCTTCGGATACCAACTCCCATTCGAGCGCCATTTCCAGAACACGGCGGCCAAAAAACTCGCGGGGGGATGGCGTGTGGCGGGAATCCTGGAGTATTCCACCGGCGCGGCTTTGCCGGTTTCGCCGTACTACCCCAACAATCTGTCCAACGTCATCTTCAACAACGAAGGCCGCTACGTCCGCGTAGCTGGCGAGCCGATTCGCAACAACGTGTCAAATGCTTGGCCAGGCGTCAGCTACATGTTTAACCCGGCGGCGTTTGCCGATCCCCAGGCGTACACTCTCGGCAATGCTGCCCGAACCTATGGAGACATGAGGGGTTTTCCGTACTTGGATGAAGACTTCTCACTTGTTAAGGGAATCAGGCTCAGCGAAAGTAAACGGATCGATCTGCGGGTCGATATCTTCAATTTGTTGAACCGCAGCGTCTTCAATAACCCCAGCACTAACGTCTACGACACTCCCCGTATCCAGAACGGGCGGGCTATCGGATACGGCACCTTCTGGGGCCGGCAGAACACCGAACGACAAATGCAACTACAATTGAGGTTTACGTTCTAGACTCGTGGGGGACGTGTCCGGGCTTGCCCGGGCTCGTCCCCTCTGCTACTGTGGGCTCGTCGAGCAGGTTCGCCGAACCGCCTGTATCCGTATCTGCCCTCGCCCTGGCGATCCGGCCGACGAGCCTCAGCCATCCCCAAGAAGGCTCGTCCCTCGCCCGCCACCGAAGCCCCGACCCGAAGTCGCGCGTGTGTGTCACCCATGATGGAAGCTACCTTCCTTCTTCTCCTCGTCTTCCTCCGCATGGCGCCTGCCGGGCCGCAGAACAAGCCTGTTCCAATCCCCCCGGAAATCCAAACGCTCCTGGACGCACCGGACTATGCGAAGGCAGAACAAGCACTGAAAAAGGAACTCGAGCGCGCGCCGGGTTGGGACCTGGGCCACGTGCTGCTGGGCCAAGTCTGCAATCAACTGGGTGAATATGCGGAAGCTGAACACGCCGGCCTCGACGCCATCCGCATTCGCGAGTCGCTGGACGGATTCATGGTGCTGGCGGTCGCTGACATGCACCTGGGGAAGCTGAACGAGTCCATCGCCTGGCTGGAGAAAGCGGCGAACCGACAGCCTGACTCCGCCGAGATCTACAAGGTTCTGGGGATGGACTATGCCCTCGGCAGAAACTTGGTGCAATGCGAAGTGTCTTTTCGGCGTGCGGCACAACTCGACCCGACCAACTGGGAACTTCATTACCTGCACGGGCGGTCTCTGTACGAGCTCCGCCTTTACGAGGAGTCCAGGAAGGTGCTGCGCCACGCCATCGAATTGAATGCCCGTTCCACAAGAGTCTGGACGGCGCTCGGGCAAACCCAGGAGTCCCTCCACGAGCTCGACGCCGCCGAAGCCAGTTATCAAAAGGCGGTGGAGTTCTGCGGCGTGCAGTCCGCAGAGTGTGCCTGGCCGCTCATGCAGCTTGGATTTCTCTCCAGCCGCCGCCATCGTGCCGAGCAGGCGGAGCAGTTCTTTCGCGGATCCATTGCGGCTCGTCCGGAATGGGCTAAGCCTCATTTCTATCTGGGCAAAAGCCGAGCGGCTAAAGGAGATTTTGCCGAGGCACGCAAAGAAGTGGAGACTGCCGTTCGCCTGGATGGGAGCAGGTCCGAGTACCATTACCAACTCGCCCGGATCTACCAAAAGACGGGTGAAACTCAAAAAGCTGAAGAACAAATGAATCTCTACCAGAAGTTGACCGTGAGAGAATTAGAAAAGAAACCCAACGGAGGCTCAAACGAGCCTTAAGATTTGTACTGTAGGCGGATGCCAACCGTGCCGGAAAACGGGGATTCAAGACCCCCTCTCCTGATCGCTCTCCAGCACTGGGGTGTTCGAGTTGCCATCGTTTTGAGTATTTCCCTACTTTTTGCCATTACTCCCGTCGCAACCTCTGACCAATCTCTTGGGCCTTCACGGGAAGTGAAAACCAGAATCACCTCCCTTTTTGATCAGGCTCGGCGCGCGGAAAAAGAACACGACTTTACAGAGGCCTTGCGACTTTACAACCTCATCCTGGGACTTGACCCTGATCTTGCCGAGGTCTGGACCAACAAGGGGTTAGTTCTGCACGACCTGTCCAGATACCGCGAAGCGCTGGCCGCTTTCGAAACGTCTGCAAAGCTCAAACCTGGATTGCTGACTCCCCAACTCTTCTCTGGCATTGAGTATCTCAAGCTGGGTGAGCCGCAGAATGCCCTCAAACCCCTGCGCATCGCCTTGACCCTCGAACCCCACCACCCTCAAGCTACATATGAGTTGGGCAATGCGTATGCCCAGTTGGAGCAATTTGAGGCGGCGAGGATGGCGTACCTCGACCTGACTCAGTACCATCCCGAAATGGATCAGCCGTGGTACGGGCTAGGGATTGCCTATTTGAACTGGAGCAAGCTGACGGCCCGCAAGCTCATTGAGGCAAAACCACGGTCGCCTTACGGCACGCTCCTCCTGGCGGAATTGCAGGCTGTGGGCGGAATCCTTGTGGATGCGGAAGCGAACTTTCGGGCTGCGGTAGAAGGTCTGCCCAATCTGGTGGACTCACGCCTGGCTCTAGCTCGGTTCTATTTGGACTACAGCACAGATCCGGGACGGCTTCCGGCTGCACGCGAGCAACTGGGCACAGCAAGTTCTCTCGCGTCGAATGATCCTCGGGTCTTGATGGCCTGGGCGCGCCTGGAATTGATTCAGGAGAAATCCCCGAATGCGTTGGGCCTACTGCAAAGAGTATTCGAGGCTGATCCGCTCTTTGGTCAAAATCAGGGTTCGGAACTGCTGGTTGGGTTTTCTCCCGAAGCTTTACGGAGATTGGTGTCCGGACTGTGCAAGGATGGGGCAGCTTCGCAAAACCTGGCCCGCTGCGTTGGCCAAACCCCCGCAGTCGCGGCGCTGCTGTACACGGCTTACGATGAATTGGGCGACGCCAAGAGTGCGGAGGAAAGCAGAAGGGCATTCGCGTGGCTCGCGAAGGTAAACGGCGCGAGGCCCGTCCATTCAGGACTCGAGAGCTACACTCAACGTGCTGAGGAGCTCGAGTTGGCACAACACTCTCGCGCCCTTTCATTGCAAGAGAAGATGGACCTGGGAGTACGTTCCTTCCACCTTGGAAAATACGACCAGGCCTTGCGGGCCCTGGAACAATCGGACAGTGAACGGGCAATCTACTGGTTCTCACTGACCTGCCGCGCGCTCGCTCGCGAAGCCTTTCTGGAGGCGATAAAAAGGAGTCCAGATTCTTGCCGAAGTCACCTCCTCCTGGCGGACTTGGCGAATGATCGCCATGACGCGGCACAAGCCCTGGCTGAATACGAAAAGGCCGCCGAAATTGACGCTGAGAACCCTGAGATTCAACTCTTGTTCGTGCAATTCCTCGTCTCGCAGCAGAAGAACAACGAGGCGCTGGCCCGTGCGAGAGCCGCCGTGCAGAGATTCCCCACGCATGCCGGACTCAACTCTGAGATAGGCAGACTGCTTCTGAAGGCGAAAAAAACTCAAGAAGCTGAACCCTATCTCGAGCAAGCCCTGGCTGCCGATCCTGGCCTCACGATAGCCCGTGCAGGTTTGGCGGATGTTTACGCAGCCCGGGGCAACCTCAAATTGGCAATACAGGAAATGAAAGCAGCGCTCAACGGGGATCCGGACGGGTCTTACCACTATCGCCTGGGAAGATGGCTCCAGAAGAGTGGGCGCTTACAGGAAGCCAACGAAGCTTTCGCGACGTCCACCAGACTCAAAGAAGAGCAACGGAAACGGGATATCGAAAGATTCACCTCCCTCCGATCCCCGAACTAACCTTTTGAGACCGCAGGCTCGTGGGGCAGGTCAATTTCGACAGACCCAATCCTGTTCAGGAATCTTGCAGCAAGGGTTCGAACCAAGCCTAAGTATCCAAGGTCAATATAGCTTACTCACGACGAGTCGCATGCGGTCCCAAAAGAAATCATTTCGGCACAGCTGTGGTCCGCAAAAATTCTGTACGTTCGCGTCGAGCAGTGTTATTGCATTGCTCTTAAGAGCTGAAGACTTCCAGTAGAACTCCAGGATATGGCATTCTCTAACGGATGCAGAGACTCCATTCCCTTTCACACTGGTTGCTCAGGCTTTCGAGTCTAGTGACGGACGTCCTGAGGTTCATCGGCCTCGGCCTGCGGCCCAGACTTGCACTGACCGCAGAAAACCTCTTCCTGCGCAAACAGCTGGCTCTCTACGTGGGCCCTCATCTCAGGGTTGGATGACCTTTGTCCGCAACCATGCCCGAGCCATCCTTGCCTGCGATTTCTTTGTCGCCGTGACGGCCGGCTTTCGGGTGCTCTATGTCTTCGTAATCATGGAAGTAGGAACGCGTAAGATCGCTCACTTCAACGTTACAGCTTACCCCACCGCTAACTGGACGGTCAGCAGTTCCGAGAAGTGATCACGGGCGAGCCGCCGTATCGGTTTGTCCTGCATGACCGGGATGGCATCTATTCTCGGGAGCTCGATTCCGCCCTCAAGTCGATGGGAATGAGAGTGTTGATAACGCCGTTCGGAGCGCCCCAAGCGAAAGACATGTGGGAAAGGATGTTTCGGCTTATGTGGTCAGGCCTTGTTTGCTTCATTGCAAGCTATGGGGTAAGTCCATTCACGCGTCCCAAACTTGCCAAAGAATTGACAGGATTGGTGTGCGGGTGTACAACGCTGCCTGGCAAGGGGAGAATGCCCCTCCACAAACGACCAATCTTCTGGACGGTCGTTTCCTGGGCGATTTTCCTGCTTCTGCAGTGGGTCCTCTGGTGACGTAAACCTGAAGGCCGTGGGGGCCTCATTGCACTCTGGTAAGGGGACGCGCAGTGGGCGATCCACTGCGCATGGTCTACGCGAATTCCTAAAAGGAGCAAAACGAAATGATTGATTCGATTGGTAGGAGACGTTTCCTGCAAAACACTGGATTCGGGTTGACAGCTTTTGGGTTGAGTCGCAATGGGCAGCTTCTGGGCAATCCTTATGGCATGCCCGTCGGGTTACAACTTTATACTGTCCGCGACCACTTAGAAAAAGATCTTGCTGGAACGCTCACGAAGGTGGCCGAAATTGGATACCGAGTGGTGGAGTTAGGCAGCTTCGACTATTACGGAAAGAAGCCGGCCGAGCTCCGGCGGATCCTGACCGACCACGGCCTTAAAACCCTAAGTTTGCACTTTATGGAGTCCCAACTGAAATCTGATCTCGAGAAGCACATTGCGAACGCGAAGGAATGTGGGGTCACTTACATCGGATTGGCCAGCTTGGACGAGGAGGACCGAAAGTCGCTCGACACCATCAAGCGAGATGCGGAATGGTTCAACAAAGTGGGGGAGTCTGTGCGCCGTGCAGGCTGCCTGTTTGATTATCATGGCCACAACTTCGACTATGCCACCCTGGACAGTGCGGTGATTTACGACGAGCTGATCCGTAGGACAGACCCCAAACTCGTGAATTTCGAGCTCGACTGTTTCTGGTGCGTTCGCGCGGGGAAAGACCCAGTGGACTACTTCCACCGGTTCCCCGGGCGGTTTCCACAGCTTCACATTAAGGATTTGAAGCCGGGCTACCCGCCCACGACTGGAGAGGACTTTCGTCCTGGGGCCTTCACGGAGGTCGGTCAGGGAGTCATTGACTGGAAAAAGATCTTCAAGGCCGCCCGCGAAGGCGGCATGAAGCATTTTTACGTGGAGCAGGACGAATGCGACCGCGATTCGCTCGATAGTATCAGAATCAGCTATGAGTACCTCCACAAGCTGACCGTTTGACCCGTGGAGGGGCGTTGTTCCTGCCCAAGCGCTCGGGAAACAGAGCCCGCCTCGTGGCGAAGAAGGACTTCGGATCGGCTCAAGTACACACGGTCACCGGGTCCCTGCAGCCTTTCTTGCTGCGGGCACGAGCCAACGGCCACTCTGCGGATCATACCGACAGGTGGCGACGGTCCTGCTCTCCGGACCTGCGGCTCTTTCCAAAATACCCCGAAAAGCCCCAGCATCAACCGCCGCACCTGGTCGCTACACCGCCTGCAGGGCCGGGGCTTGCTGCCGGCCTGTATCCGTCGGCTGACGGGTACGGGGCGGTACAGGCCCGCGGTCGAGGCCGCCTCGTCCCAGGCGGGGCGGCGTCCATGAGTCTATCGCGCTGCGACGATAATGACGATCACCAACACCGCCCCTACAAGCATCCAGGTCAGTGCCCCAGGATTCTTCTTCACGTTCAACACCTGACCGTAAGCTATTTCGGTCTCCAACGTGGCATTGTCCGCGCGTAGCTTGAAGGACTGCTCCCCGATACCGGTGATACGCCCGTGGAGGGTCTTGCCCACAACCCGCTTTACGGCGACATGCTCGCCTACCCCAAGTTTCTCGACTTTCTTTTTGACGACCTCAGGATCGGGCGTCCCGGGCGCCATCGCGTATGTTGGAACGATCGTCGTTCCTACCAACGCTATCATTAGGGAGAAAGCAATGCCGCTGCGTTGCACTGTACCGACGTGGCGGGGACAAACCATTGGCCGGGGAAAAGAGATCATACGCGTGCCCTCCTCAAAAGAATCAGTACAATCTGCGGGGTGACTCAGTCAGCCGGTCTTCCCCTTGTCCCTATTGTAAATGAACGCGGCATGGTTCGTAGATCAAAACAAATCTGCCCATGCGCGTATAATCTCCTGACCGGCCAGGATATATGGCATAGCGGGGTATATGGTAAACACTCGCATGGACGCCGCTTATCGCTCTGCCAAGAACCGCCGTTGGGAGGCCGTCCACCTGTGAAACCAAGCTGTGATGTCTTCTGCGCGGGAAATGCTGTGGCCGACGTGCTGGCCCGGCCGGTGGATAGTTTCGGCACCCCGGGTGCCAGCCAGCGGCTCCACCAAGCGGCGCTAGGGCCGGGCGGCAACGGGGTTAACACCGCCATCGCGCTGGCTCGTCTGGGCGTCTCGGTGCGGCTCGCTGCGCCCGTGGGTCGCGATCGCCTGGGGGAACTTCTCCGCCAGACCGTACACGCCGAGGGTGTAGAAGATTCCAATCTCGTGACGCTTGACCGGGCGCAGACGTCCGTCAGCATTGTCCTGGTTGAGTCCAGCGGCGAACGCCGTTTCTTACATTTTCGTGGCGCCAATACTGACTTCTCTCTCCAGCATGTAAACTGGGACTTGGTGGAAGGTGCGCACGTCTTCCATTACGCCAGTGCATTCTCCCTGCCCGCGTTCGACGGCCCGCCGCTCGAACACGCCATGGAGCGCGCCGAACAGATGGGCTGCATCACTTCCATGAATGTCTGCTGGGATGTTCAAGACCGCTGGCTCCCCCTGATTCAGCCGGCTCTGGCTCATACCGGCTTCATTTTCCCCAACCTCGCTGAAGGCTGGCAACTCACGGGCGAAAGTGAGCCTCCCGCCATTGCCCAGTGCCTCAGGAAGTGGGGCGTCAAGACGGTGGTGCTCAAGCTCGGGCCGGCAGGCTGCTACGTGGCGGGACCGGAAGGTCCCTTCACGTCACCGGGCTTTCCCGTCAACGCTATCGATACGACGGGTGCCGGCGATTGCTTTGCTGCGGGGTTCCTCGCGGCTATCTGTCGAGGTGAAGAAACAAAGCAGGCCGCCCGCTTCGCCAACGCGGCGGGTGCTCTGTGCACGCTGGGTATGGGCGGCGCGGACTCGGCTCCAACGCGGCAGCAGGTGGAGGAGTTCTTGAGCCGGCACGCCAACGAGGTAGACGGCATGGGGTAGACGGCATACAGGTTTGCCCCGTCTACCCTCTACCGTCTGCCGTCTACTGGAGAATTGACGTCCTTTCCATCGTTGTGATATCAAGAGCAGTTTGGTTTGTCTAAACAGGTCTTTCGCCCATGAAACCTAAAGTGTTTATCACGCGTCCGTTGCCTCCCACAGTGGTCGAGCTCGTTTCGAGGAAGTGCGATGTAAGCGTTCATCCCGAGGACGCTCCGCTCAAGCCCGAGGAACTGGCCGAGGCCTGCCAAGAGGCAGAGGGAGTGTTGGTTGTTGGCGCCCGCATGACTGAGGAAGTGCTGCGCCGGGCCTCCAAGCTCAAGATTGTCGCGAACTGCGGCGTGGGTTACGACAACATTGACGTGGCGGCCTGCACAACGCGCGGCATTGTCGTCACGAATACGCCTGAGGTGCTTACCGATACGACGGCCGATCTCGCCTTCGCGCTGCTCATGGCGGCAGCTCGTCGCATAGCAGAAGGCGACCGCTTCGTCCGCGAGGGGCGCTGGCAGCGCGCAGAATGGGGATTACTCTGGGGAGCAGACATCTTCGGCAAGACGCTGGGCCTTTATGGCTTCGGCCGTATTGGCCGGACCGTGGCCCGGCGAGGGCGTGGCTTTTCCATGCGCATCCTTTACCACGACCAGCTTCGTGCGCCTGAAGCCGTGGAACGGGAACTGGAAGCCCGGTATGTGGACCGCGAAACCCTGCTCCGCGAATCAGACTTCCTGAGTTTGCATCTTCCCCTTACCCCGGAAACCCGCCATGTGATTAGAGCTTCAGAGCTGGCCTTGATGAAACCCACCGCTATGCTGATTAACACCGCGCGCGGTCAAGTCGTGGAGGAAGAGGCCCTGGTGCAAGCCCTCCAGGCGAAGAAAATCGCCGGAGCAGGGCTGGATGTTTTCGAACACGAACCTCGTGTCCACCCGGCGCTGCTGGAAATGCCCAATGTAGTTTTGATGCCCCATGTGGGCAGCGCCACGGCAGAAACGCGCTTCAAGATGGCCATGCTCGCCGCAGAGAACTTGCTGGCGGCGCTCGACGGCCGCCGCCCACCGAACGTCGTGAATCCCGAAGCGTACACATAGCGACAGGGCTGCCCCGCGACTCTTGACACCAGGAGGCCTGCTCCCAGCTCCTTATGGTCCCGGCAATGTCGCAGGCCGCCGCACTCCAGAAGAAGCCCTCTCGCCCGCGAGGCCCTGCGCGAATTTCGAGTTTCGGCCCTTGCGTTTCCCGCGCCAGTTTCGAATAATGGAGACATGCTCTAACGCCACACTGTCCGCCTCACGCTGGAAGGCGCGCGGGCCTCCCTCTTGTCGTGATGGCTTTTCCGCCACTGTTCTGGCCGACCCATGGGTGGGAAAGGGGGACAAAGCGTTTGAAGCGGGCAATGCGGCTGATAGAATGGGTGCATCGAGCAACGGAGATGACGAAATGAGTACGACGATCAAGGTACGATTTTCGGGCGGCGTCCTGAAGCCTTTGGAGGAGCTCGCGCTCGAGGAAGGCCAAGAGCTTACGGTTACGATCGTGGCGTTGCCCTCCGGCAGTCATCAGGACTGGTTGGAGCAAACTGCGGGCGCCTGGGCAGGTCTGGTCGATGCCGGAAAATTGAAGCGTGATATCTATGAGAGTCGCCTGCTGGTGAGCCGCCACGAACCCCACCTATGAGTTTGGCATCATTCCTCATAGACACGGATTGGGTGATCGAGCACCTGAACGAAGTTGGCCGTGTTACCGCGCGGCTTCGAGAACTCCAACAGGGAGGATTGGCGCTCAGCATTATCTCGGTGGCTGAGCTATGGGAAGGAGTCTACTTATCCGAAGACCCTGTCCGCACTCAAAGCGCGCTCGAGGAATTCGTGTCAGGTGTCGTGGTCCTTGGTATTGACGCGGATATTTGCAGACGGTTTGGCCAGCTTCGGGGATCTCTGCGACGACAAGGGAAACTGGTAGGCGACTTCGATCTTTTGATTGCTGCTAATGCCCTGCGCCATAACCTCACCCTGCTTACGAACAACCGGCGGCATTTCGAAAACATCGAAGGCCTCTCGATCGAGAGCGCCCCCCACTAAAGATGGCACCTCGCGCCTCCGCCTCTTGCGTTTCTTGCGCCACTTCCCAATAATGGAGTCATGCTGACACGCGACAAGATTCGCCTCACGCTGGAGGGGGCGCGCGCCATCCTGGCCGCCGCCGAAAAGAAAGCTCGGGAAATCAATGTGCCCCAGAACATCGCCCTGGTCGATGATGGAGGCCACTTGTTGGTCTTTGCGCGCATGGACGGCGCCAAGCTTTCCTCCGTGGAGGTAGCCCTCACGAAGGCCCGCGCCGCCGCCCTGCGCCGCTCGCCCACGGGGCCTTCGCCCAGTTCCGGCGAGCCCAGTATCCTCCTCTCGCTGGGGCTGCCACTGGCGACGGACGGGAAACTCACTTGCATTCGCGGCGGCCTCCCGCTGGTGGTGGATGAGCAGTGCGTGGGCGGCATCGGCGTAAGCGCAGGTACAGAGGACGAGGATGTCCTGGTGGCACAGGCGGGCGTAAACGCTCTGGCCAAAATCTCATGACAGCAACTTCGCCCAAAGCCGCGACACTTTCCGGCCTGGATTATTCCCACGGCAAACAACTCGCCCAGCAGATTTTTTTCGAGACTCTGACGGCCATCGACGTCCGCCACACCATGCTGGCCAAGCTGAAGCGAGAAGGCGGAGCGCTGGTGGCGGGCGGGGTTTCCCTTCCCTTACTGCGGCCTCCCCGGGTGGTCGCCTTCGGAAAGGCTGCCAACCGCATGGCCGCAGTACTGAACGAAATCCTGAGTGGCCAGATCGAGGCCGGCGTCTCAGTCGCCCCGGCCAAGACTGCGAACATGCTGAGCCGCTTCCACTATTTCGTGGGCGGTCACCCCTACCCCGATGCCGGGAGTATACAAGGAGCCCAGGCGGCGCTCGAACTAGTCGCCAACCTGACCGCAGACGACTTCGTGATCTTCCTGGTTTCGGGCGGCGGTTCAGCCATCTTCGAGCAGCCCTTCGACTCCTCCATCTCCCTGGCTGACTTGGCCGAGTTCAATCGCCTCCTGGTTACCTGCGGCCTTCCGATTGAGCAGATCAACGTCCTGCGCAAGCATCTCTCGGCTGTCAAGGGTGGGTGGCTTGCAGTGCGGGCGCACCCGGCCCGGCAATGGACCCTTTTCATCTCCGACGTGCCGGACCATCTCCCCTCGATGGTCGCCTCAGGCCCCACGATGCCCGATGAGTCCACCGTCGAACAGGCGTACGCGCTGGCCGCACGGCACCATCTCATCGCTAGATTTCCTCCCAGCATCCGCAGGTTCTTTGAACAGCGGAAACTGGCGGAGACTCCCAAGCCCACTGACGAGCGATTCCGGCGTTCCCGCTACTTCTGCCTGCTCTCCAGTCGCGACGCCGTGGAAGCCGCCAAGGCTGCAGCCCAGAAATTGGGATTCGTGTGCGAAATCGATTCGCACGCTTGGGACGCTGACTACCAGCAAGTGGCTCAGGACAATCTCGCCTCACTCGAGGCCTTGGCGCAGGCACACAAGGGGCAACCGGTTTGCCTGGTCTTGGGAGGCGAGGTCATCTGCCCCGTTACCGGCCCTGGGATGGGCGGGCGTAACCAAGCCTTCGCCCTTTACTCGGCACAGTGTATTGCCGGCCAGCGGCGCGTGGTGTTGAGCGCCGGCACCGACGGACGCGATGGCAACAGTCCTACGAGCGGCGCCGTGGCGGATGGCCAGACCGTTTCTCGCGCCCACGCCTTGGGGATAGACCCAGCCATGTGTCTTGCCGCGAGCGACTCGTATTCTTTCTTCCGCTGCCTTGGGGACACGCTGGAGACAGGTTTTACGGATAATAACGTCCGCGACGTGCGGATCTGGCTGGACTTTGGCTAGGAAAGGCTCTCAGCTATCAGCAGTCAGCTTTCAGCAGACAATGAAAGGGGACTTGCCGGTAGCCAAGAGCTGACGGCTGAACGCTGAAGGCTCGGAACAAGAAGAGCCGGGTCATCAGAAGAAGGCAAAGACCATCGTCAAATCACAACTCCTCGGAGGAAATACATGCCTCAGTCCGTCGGTTTCATCGGTTTGGGCATCATGGGGCAGCCTATGGCGCTGAATCTCCTCCAAGCGGGATTCAAATTGAGGGTATATAACCGCACCGCTGGCAAGGCCGCGCCCCTCGAGCAGGCAGGAGCGGCCGTTGCCATCTCACCCGCCGAAGCCGCGCGCGATGCCGATTTCGTTGTCATCATCGTCAGCGACAGCGCTGCGGTGGAAGAGGTCACGCTGGGCAAAGGTGGCCTCCTGGAAACCGTCCGGGCGGGTACCATCGTGATCGATTCGAGCACCATCAGTCCCGCCGTGAGCCGCAAGATGGCCTGCCAGGCGGCCGGCAAAGGCGCCAGTTGGCTGGACGCGGCCGTGACGGGAAGTAAACACGGGGCCGAGAAGGGCGAGCTGACCTTCATGGTGGGCGGCGACCGCGAGACGTTCGAGCGCGCGCTGCCAGTGCTGAAAGTTCTGGGAAAGAAGCACATCTACTGCGGCCAACATGGCTTGGGCCTGGCTGCCAAGCTGGCTCAGAATACCATCCAGGCAACCATGGTCGAGGTCTTCTGTGAGGGCTTCGTCCTGGCCACGAAAGCCGGCGTTCCTCCCCAGACCATGCTCGAGATCATCCAGTCCAGCATGGCACGCGCCAACCTCACCGATTTCAAGGCGCCGTTCATCTTCCAGGGTGATTTCACACCCTACTTCCCCCTCAAGCTGATGCACAAGGACTTGGAACTCGCCATGGAAGCCGCCTACGCCCAGAACGTGCCTATGCCCACTTTAGCCTCGGTGAAGGAAGTCTATAGTGCCGCGAAAGCCCAGGGCAAGGGTGACCTCGATTATGCGGCGGTCATCACTTTCCTGGAAGAATTAGCGGGCGTCAAGGTGCGCACGCCCCGGTGAGGATTGCAGAAACCCGCAGCTTCGATTGAGCCCGCTGTGGCGGGCACCACACTTGCACCCGCCGCCAGCAAAATCCCCCCATAAACACGTCGTCCGCGGCAACCGGAATGCCCGTGATGTAGCTGGCGCGTGCGGAAGCCCGAGAGACGACCAAATCTGCAAACGCTTCGGGGCAGCTTAGGCGGCGCATTAGATCTTTGCCACCACCGGCCCTGGAGCTCACCCGCCTCAACGTGGCCACGATGGCCACGCGAGCTTTCAATCCCAGGTCCGCAAGAAACGGAGCCGTCAGCTATCAGCACGCAGTTTTGGCTGATAGCTGAGAGCCAACGCCTAACGGCGCAAGTAATCATCCTTGCCGGTCAGCCAATCCGTCCGGATCGGGCTGAAGACGTCCAGGGACAAGCTGTCCTTCAGGGCTACGACCCGGTGAACAACATTTGAAGGAATAATCAGCGCCTCGCCTTTATGCACCAGGAGGTCTTTGCCCTCCAACTCGAATTTCAGCGCTCCCTCAAGGACGTAGCTGATTTGCTCGCTTTCGTGCTGATGCGCGGGCACGACGCAGCCTGGGGAGAGAAACACCTGGGCAAGCGTGATTTTCTCGCCCGAAATCACTTTGCGCGCGAATTTCTCGTTCAGGACTTCTTTCTTCACTGTATCCCACGAATGGAATTCCATCGCCTCTCCTTCCTGACGTCTCTGCGGGGGACTCGAGCTGACATTTTACATGCGCCTGGGCGATTAGGCATACAACCTCGATCCCGGAGTTCAGCTCCCCAGCCCCGATCGCGAAGGCGAAAGAATATGATCGCTGCGACGAAAGCCCTTTCAGCTCGGGATCGGGGTACAATAGGCGCGAAAGGCTCGGTGGGCGGCTGCAGGCGCTGCCCGTGGTTGGTCAACTTGTCCTGCGCCATATGGGTGCAGCCAGGTAGGCGGTGGAGTTTCGCCCGCGGAGGGGGAATCCCCGGCTCTAACCTCGAGTGTATGAACCTGTTTCTTAGGAGCATCGATGCTTTGGCGCTCGTTTATCTCATTTTCCTTCTCCCTATCCCCTTCTTTTGGCTCCTCATTCACCCGGCCATCCGTTTCTGGCGCCGCTTTGGGAACCGTTCGTTCTGGATTGCCGTCCCGGTCTGGGTGGTCGTAACTGGCGTCTTGATCGGGTCTCGTCGTCTCATTTTCGCGGAGCGCATCCACCGGAACCCAGGCACGTGGACCCTGGGGCTGGTGCTCTGGGCGCTGGCCACGTGGATTGAAAGGCGCACGCGGCGGGAGCTGGGGGTTCGCCGGCTGGTAGGCCTCGCGGAAATGAATCCCGCTCATCGCCCGGGTGGCGTGTTGCGCACGGGCATCTACGCACAAATTCGCCATCCACGTTATCTCTTCTGCATGCTGGCGCCGGTGGGGTGGGCGTCACTAACCGGGGCAGAGGCGATTTTTTTGCTGGCAATTGTCAACATCCTGTTGTATCAAATGGTCGTGCTGCTCGAAGAGCGGGAACTTCTGGACCATTACGGTTCAGAATACAAAGCCTATATGCGGGCGGTCCCGCGCTTCGTGCCTCGCTTGTGGCGGAAAACCGAACCCCAGATCTTTTCCTGATCCGGAGGCATCAATGCGCAAGACTTTATATGGTCTCCTTCTGGCCGCGTGGCTGGCAGCGGGCAACCTTCTCGTTGCCCAACAAGCGTGTCCCGGCCTGCCCTATATAGCAAATACGCCCGAGGACGAGCTGATGCAGGCCGTGAACGGCGCCGAGAACCCTCAAGAGCAGATTGCCGCCCTCGACAAATTCTCCCAGGCTCATGCGGACTCCAAGTTTATGCCCTGCGTCCACGAATATTACACGATAGTATATCTCAAGACGAATAATTACGACAAAGCTATCGAATATGGAGAGAAAGGGCTCTCGTCCAACTACCAGGACATGATGCTCATGCTCAATGTCCTGAAGGCCTATGTGGCTTCCGGGAAGGTCAGCGACACGGCTTTCGACGTCATCCTGAAGGCTCCCGACCAGATCAAGACCGAAGGCAACCCCACCAGACCTCCCAATGTCAGCGACGCGGAATGGCAGAAGACCCTTCAGGAATCCGCGGACCAGGCCAAAGACGAGCGTGCCTACGTCACCTACGCCTTTTTCCAGCTTTTGCCGCGACTCTCCGACGCCAACAAGCAAATCGAGGTAATGGACAAGTTCGCCAAGGCCTTCCCCGAGGCTGAAACCACGGATGCCGCGCAACTCGATCTCGCCAATTTCAATGCTTACTTAATGGCCAACAAGCTCGACAAAGCCTTCGAGTACGGTGAGAAAACCATCGTCGCCGACCCGAACAATTTGGCCGTCCGCAATCGATTGGCTTACCTCTACGCGGTGATTAGTCGAACCAATCTCGATAAAGCGGGCGATTACGCCAGGAAGGCCCTGGAGCTCGCGCAAGCCGCGAAGAAGCCGGATGGCGTACCTGAGGACGCCTTCAAGAAGGATATGGATAGCCAGCTTGGCATGGCGCATATTACCCTGGGTTATATCGCGTTCCTGAACGGGGCAAAGACCAAGAAGGTGGGTCCGGCCATCCAGGAATTCAAGACCGCCACGGACCTGCTTGAAGGCAACCCACCTCTGGAAGGGGAAGCCTCGTTTTTCTTGGGATACGCCTACGAAGTCCAATATCCCGCCAATCATCGTGGGGCCATCGAGGCTCTCGACAAATCGGCCAGCCTTCCCTCCCGCTTTCAGAACGACGCCCGAGAACTCCTCGCCAAGGTGAAGCAGGCCGCGAGCAAATAGGCAGAGATTCCAAGGGCGCACTGGCGGCGCCCTGGTGGCGTTCCAACTATTCAAAGCAATTCACGGGAGGAAGGCCCTCCAGGAGCTTCGGGTAGGCAGCGACACAACGATGCGCCGAGTAAAGTTGGAACGGCACTAGCGCCTCCAAATCAGATAGACGGGAACTCCCAGCGCCACGATCAGGGTGCCGATCCCCGCCTCCACGGGTTTCTCGATCAGTGTGTTCGTGATGAACCACGCTGCGGCGAGGACGAAAATCATAGGGACAAACGGGTATCCAAAGACCCGATAGGGCCGGGGCAGGTCGGGCCTCTTGTGGCGCAAAACAACCACGGCCAGCGCCGTGAGCGCGTAGAAAACCCAGGCGACGAAGATCACGTAGGTGAAAAGCTGTTCGTAGGTCCCCAGGACGACCAGCCCCATCGCCCAACAACATTGGAAAAGCAGCGACAGGTGCGGCGTGCGAAACCGGGGATGAACGGCGGCGCACCAGCGGAAAAAGAGGCCGTCCTGTGCCATGGCGTAATAGACGCGTGGCGCCGCCAGGATGCTCCCATTCAGGCTCCCCAGGGTTGAAATGATGATGACTAGGGCCACCAGATGAGCGCCTCGCTGGCCAAAGATGCGCATCGCCGCATCCGCTCCGACTCGGGTTGATTCGGCGACTTTCGGAAGCGGTAGCACATGGTAATAAAGCAAGTTCAAGCCCAGATAGAGAACTACAACGGCGGTCGTCCCCACGATCAAGGCGAGCGGCAAGTTCCGCCCCGGGTTCTTCACTTCGCCTGCGGCAAAGGTACACGCGTTCCATCCGTCGTAAGCCCAAAGCGCGGCTACCATGGCCACGCCAAATGAAGCCGCGAACTTCATCCCCGCCGGTGAGGGAAGAGACGCCGTCGTCGCGGGCCAGCCGCGCACCAGCAGATACCCAAGAATAACCAGCGCCACCATCGCGCCCACCTTCAATCCCGTCAGCAGGGACTGAAGTTGTCCGCCTTCCCGTACGCCACGGTAATTGATGGCGGTGAGCACCGCGATGGAAACCGCAGCCGCCCCTCTCTGCTCCCAGGGCGTAAGGGGGAAAAATGCACCGAGGTATTCTGCGAAACCCACAGCCAGCACGGAGATGCCGCCGGACTGGGCGGCCAGGAAAAACGTCCAGCCGCAAAGAAAGCTCACGAGCGAACCGTAAGCCTCCCGCAGGTAAACGTACTGCCCACCGGCTTGCGGCAGCATGGCCGCGAGCTCGGCGAAGCTTAGAGCACCGAATAAGCTGAGCACCCCCGCGACCACCCAGACCCCCAGAGCGGCGTTACGACCACCAACGGCTCGGGTGATCTCCGCGGGGACCAGGAAGATCGCCGTGCCAATCATGATCCCGATCACGATGGCGGACGTTTCCCACAGTCCCAAGACCCGCAAGAGTTGGGGTTGCTCGGCGCTCGCCTTGGCCTCGGATTGCGGAGAATCAGAACATGTCATCCGGAGTTTGGTGGCTCAGACTTGTCTTCTAAGCCTGCGACTCTTCCTTCGGAAAGGATGGGAACCGCCGCAAGGTCAGAAAGCGCACCTTGCGCTACATCACCAGTATTGTCCGCGACACAATAGAGGATTCCAAGGGCGCGGTCAACCACCGGCCGGCAGCCGAGCCAGAACCAGTCCGGAACAACCATTGCCGATTGCCGATTGACGATTGACGATCGGCCGATCAAACGAAAATCGTCAATCGGAAATCGTCAATGAGGTTTGCCCCTGCTGCTACCTAAGTCGTTGTCGCGAGGTGCTCGGAACAAGCACACTGTACTTGCGGGCCATTGGGCACCGGTGGACGATGTTTGACAATCGAATCACCCCACCGGAGAATGGTGTTTTGGGGCTTCGTCTCAGCTTCGAAGGGGGAACTGATGAGCAACCGAATCCGTCCGGAGGACGTCCTTAACGCGCTCCGAGCGGTGAAAGACCCGGATCTCCAACGCGACATCGTTTCGCTGGGCTTCGTCAAAGATCTGGAGGTCGGCGACAACCGCGTCGCGTTCACCCTCCAGTTGACCACACCGGCGTGTCCGCTCAGGGAGCAACTGAGCGCGCAGGCGAGCCAGGCCGTCCAGGCGCTGGGGGTGGCCCATGTGGATGTCCGCCTGAGCTCGCAGGTAACGACGCTGCGAAGCCCGAAGCCCTCCCTGATCCCGCAAGTGAAAAACACGGTAGCGGTGGCGAGCGGGAAGGGCGGCGTGGGCAAGTCCACGGTGGCCGCCAACCTCGCTGTCGCCCTCCGGCGTGCCGGCGCGCGCGTGGGCCTGATGGATACGGACGTCTACGGGCCCAGCATTCCCGTTCTCATGGGCGGCAACGCGGAGCCGCGCGTGGTGGAAGGCAAAATCGAGCCGCCGGTCGAGTACGGCATCAAGCTCATCTCGATGGCTTATTTCCTGCCCAAGAATGAAGCCGTGATCTGGCGCGGGCCCATGCTTCACAAGACCATCCAGCAATTCCTGGGGGAAGTACGCTGGGGCGAACTGGATTACCTGATCATGGATTTGCCCCCGGGGACGGGCGACATCCAGTTGAGCCTCTCGCAGACGATTCCGCTGACGGGCGCGGTGATCGTTTCCACGCCGCAAGACCTGGCACTGGCGGTAGCCTCGAAGGCAATCGCCATGTTTCAAAAGCTGAAAGTGCCTATCCTGGGCATTGTGGAAAACATGAGCTACTATGTCTGCCCTGAGTGTGGGCACCGCGAGGACATTTTCGGCCACGGCGGGGCCCGCGAGGCCGCCAACAAGCTCGGCATCCCGTTCCTGGGAGAGATCCCGCTCGACTCCTCAATTCGCGTTCAGAGCGATAGCGGCAAGCCTGTGGCCCTTGATGACACCACATCTTACGGGAAGGCGTTTCACGAAGTTGCCGGAGCGCTGGCAGCGCAGATCAGTATTGACAATTTCCAGGTGCCACAGATCATTGATATCGAGTAAATGGAAGCGGTCGGCGGTCGGCCGTCAGCGTTCGGCAAGACAGAACACGGCTGGTGGCTGGTCGCTGACCGGTGATGGCCAAACATGCACGCCCTTCCCACAACGATCAGGCTCGCGGGCGACGACAACACCTTCACCATCCGGTGGTCGGATGGCCACCTGAGCACGTATCCCTACCGTTATCTGCGCGGCAAGTGCCCCTGCGCCACCTGTGGGGAGCTCGGCCCTCCCTCTGAAAAGTCTGCCGATCCCTTTCCTATACTTGCCCGGAAACCGCTGAAGCCCGATCGGGCCGAACTGGTAGGCCGCTATGCTCTGCAAATCTTCTGGAACGACGGGCACTCGAGTGGCATCTATGCCTTCGATTATCTTCGCAGCCTGTGCCCGTGTCCCGAGTGCACCGCAAATCAGCAGACCACCTAGTGCTTTGTTGTTGACTGATTGAGCCATTGAGTGATTTGGTGATTGAGTGATTGAGCGGACCAACAGGTGACCCAAAAGCCCATAATTCTTGATCTTCAATCTCTCCATCGCTAAATCATTAAATCGCTAAATAATCTCGACCTGGCAGTTCTTCACGAGCGACTTAAACTTCTTCGCCTCGGCTTCGCTGCCGACGATGGCGGCGTAGTGCATGGGCACGGCGATTTTCGGATCGATCGCAGCCGCCGCTTCTGCCGCCTCTTCCGCGGTCATCACGTAGGTGCCCGAAACAGGCAACAGGGCGATGTCGCACTTGATCGTCTTCATCTCCGGAATGAAATCCGTGTCGCCAGCAAAGTAGACCCGCGTACCGTCCATTTGGAAAATAAATCCGAGGCCCTTCTCTCCCTTAGGATGAAACACGTGGCCCGGCTCGCGAAACTTGTTCACGTTGTACGCCGGAACGGCTTCAATTTCCACTTTGCCGGCCGTAAATTTGCCGCCCGGATCGAGGAACTTGATTTCTTTGACTTTCACCTTCTTGAGGCCATCCCTGCAAAGCGGGCTCGCCACTATGGTCGTCCCGGGGGAAATGACCTTGTTGAGGTCGTCCAAGCTGAGATGATCGAAATGCTCGTGGCTGAGAAGGACAATGTCCGCGTTATCGCGTTGGGTCAGCTTAAAGGGGTCCGTGTAAATCACCTTGGATCCCGCAATCCGAAAAGTGTCATGGGCGACGCGCGTGAAATCCAAGTTGAGGAGCTTCATGGCAGTTTCTCCTTCCCCGATTCCAGATTCACTCACCGCACACCCTATTCATCGGTGCGCAGGCGATAAGCATATCAAAAAAACAAAACCGGAGGCCATGCTTTGAACCCCCTTGCGCAGCAGCCTCAAGCGCCAAGCCACGACCGGAAACGAACGCCGCCCTGGCAGGCGAGGTAGCGGATCGCTTGCATGCGCCACACCGTTTCTGCTATCGTTGCTGGTCAGAGATGGCTTCACCCTGCATTTGGTGCGGAGCAAGGCGGACAGCCTCGAGCGGTCACGGGGTCGTTTACTCGCTGGCCAAGGCGTGTGGGTTGCGGTTGTGTGAGTGCGCCTGCTGCCATCGCCCACGCCTTTTCCGCCGAAAACCTGAGGACCCGCGGCCAGTGCTAACGCCCGTAGAAGATCCCCCACCGGTGACGGTGAGTCTGCCCAACCCCGAACCCGCGCCGGCGCCGAAGACCAGTGCACGCAAAGGCTGCCCGCGGTGTGGCAGCACCCAGTACCGTGTCTCCCGCCCGGCTTTGCGGGAAGTCCTTTTGAGACGCCCAAGGATGGCGCGCTGTACTGTCTGCCTGGCCCGTTTCCATTACCCGGAAGATTAGCCGTTCGTTCACTCGTCACGAGGCGGAGTGCATTTCAGCCGCACCACCCTGGGGCACAACTGGGCCTGCCAGCTTCCCACAGAAGCCCTACGTAGGTCTATCGGCGCAGCGACTGCCGGGACAGGACCGCTAACAGGGTCATATAGTTGTCGGCCAGTAGACCTTCATAGCCCTTCGGCGTGCCCTTCCAGGTTTTCCAATCGTAGGTTCGGCCGTTGGGTCCTCGGCCTTGGAACTTTCCCTCTTCGAATGCGCGCAGGATGGGGAATAAGATCCGATCACCCTCTTCCCATCGTCCGAGCCGATAAAGCGCCTCGATCGTGAAATACACGAAACATGCCGTAGCTCCACCGTTTTCGTAGTTCTGGAAGGCATCGGAACCGTCCTCTTTCTCGGGCCCGCCCCATTCTATTCCCACAGCGTTGTAGTCCTCTTTCCGAACGGGGATCAGATTGCCGGGCAATCCGAGATCAAAGCGGTTGTAACCCACCTCGCGCATCTTCGTGAACAGACGGTCCATAATCTTATTGGCCTGAGATTGCGAAACCAGGCCATAAGCGATGGCGATGCCGTTGACGAAGGTAAAGTAGTAATCGTGGAGTCTCCCGTTGGTGTCTTTCCAGCCGGCTAGCACGCCCGTGGCGGGATTGTAGAACGTACTTGCGTAAACGGAGCGGAGCTTCTCGGCGCGCGAGGAGTAAAACCGCTCGTCTTCGGGCTTTCCGGCGACGCGGGCGACGTTTGCCATGTCGAGGCAGGCGCGATAGGCAAGAGCGTTGGAATAGGCGTCCTGGTTCGTGAACCAGATGGCGTCCCACCAGTTGGGTGGATGGTTCCAGGGCCACAGGCCGGACTGGCGCGTTTGCGGGTATTCGAGCAACCCATCGCCATCGCTGTCGAAGTCGACCATCTTCCTGGCCCAGGCTTGTAGGCCCGGATAATTCGTCCGCAGCCACGCTTCGTCCTTGCTGCCCAGGACGTAATCCGCCCCGGCGATGACCAACGACGGATAGACGTCGAGGAAGTCGTAGCCGGTCTCGTCCTTGGTCCCGGCGTTGTACCCTTTCATGCCGCAACCCTTCATCCCCTTCAGGTAGCGATCCAGCGTCTGGCGAAGAAGGTCAAGTGCGGTGAGACCCTGGGCCAGAGGCGGAGTATGCAACGCGACTTCGCCGTATTCCCAAACGGTGATGGCGCAGGCATCGCTCGCCGCATGGTTGGCCAGCGTACGAAAGCGCGGACTAAGCTGGAAGATATTAAGAAAGTTCCGCCGGAAGCCGTCGAAGCGCGGGTCCCGGCCGAGTTGGGGGATTTCGGGGTGGATCGCCACCACGTCCAGCGCGTACTCAATGCGCGGCATGGCTTCCGACGCGCCCGGGAAGGTCACCCGCACGAACTTCTCTTTCTGCCGGGGTGCCGGGTATGGCAGGACTTCGTAGCCAAGGCTCAGCCCTCGAGTCGCCTGCGAAGTTATGCGAAGGGTTCCGTGATCGGGCAGGTGAAGTAACGCAGGCAGCCGGATGCTTCCGTCGTCATTCATCAGACCCAGAAGCGTCGCATGACACAGTTGCAGATCAAAATCCATCACCAGGGGTGGAACAGGATTTCCCTCCGAGGACGACGATTGAAACCGCATCTGCCGTGCAGACGTTCCGAAAACCCACGCCGGCGGTGCGGTGACGGGCGCACCGGCCTGCCGGTACTCCACCCTTTGCCTGTTCCGGCGGATTTGGAAAGCGCGCGGCGCGGCGACCGGCGGAAGCAGCGGATTCACGCTCAGCTTGCTTTTGCCCAAGGAATCCACCGCCAAGGCCAGCAAAGCAGGTTGATCTGGCGCGAACTCCACACGCAAAAACGCGGATTGGTACGCTGGTGACTCGGGAGCTTCCGCGAACGCGCGCGGCGAAATGAAGGAAAGGCTTAGAACCAATAACGCCCACTTCTTGAACATAAGATAGCCCTCGCAGCCAGGCGGAGTTTGACGGCTGATGGTAACACGGAACGCAGGACACACCGAGTTGGCCGCAGGGTGCGCGGGCAAGTGAGTTTGGCCTACGGCTTGGTGTGCGCGGAACTGCCCAAGCTCCGCCTCGCCCCGATCCGTCGAGGAAGAGAGCCACCGCGGGCCTGAGGACTGCGCACCGTCCCGCTGAGCGGGAGAGCTGGCCTGGGCGCGCACCCACGCATCCTCGTCCCGCTCTGTGGGCTCACGGGACATAGTCTCTTACCGACGGATCGGGGCCCCGCCGTCCGCTTGACGCAACAACTACATGTTGATACGGTTGGCGAGCCCCGATCCGTCGATAGAGGGAGCACCTCCGGGCTGAGGACTGCGGAGTACCCTGGGAAGCTAGCCTCGCCGTGCACCCAGGCATCCACGGCCGACTCTGAGCTCACGGGACTTAGTCTCCTGCAGACGGATCGGGGCGAGAGCCACCATCCAATGCTCAGACTGGAGAAAGGGATCCCTATGGCCTCTTCATCTCGGGTTGGACTTCACAGGCGGGTACTAAGGCCTTGCACGTTGCTTCTTTCGGCCTTGATCGGGGCTCACGGCGTCGAGGCGAAATCGGGAGCCTCGATCGTGGTTGTGAGTGCGGGCAAGCCGGAAGCTTCAATTGTGCTTGGAGAAACAGCAGGAGACCTTACCAAGTATGCCGCTACAGAACTTCAGAAATATCTGAGGATCTTAACGGGTGCTGAGGTTCCCATCGTCAGAGAGACCGAAATTTCGTCCCGGCCGGCCGGGGAAGCTCTGCTCCTCGTCGGTGGACCGGAGTCGAACAACACCCTCCGTACAACCCCACAGCCCAAAGGAGTGAGCTTCAGCGGGCTCAAGCCCGAGGGGTTTGTGATCACGACGGGGCGGCTGAAGAATCACCCCGCCCTGATCGTGGGTGGCAACGACGACGCGGCCAGCCTCTATGGGGTGTATGACCTCATCGAACAGTGGGGAGTAACCTTTCAATTAACAGGGGATATTATCCCTCCACGCCGGGGCGATTTGACGGTCCCCGCGATCGATTTGCGCAAGGAGCCTACTTTCGCCCGGCGTGGGTTTCTCTTGCAGGACGGCGGCTACGAAAACCTCACCCTGTTTTCTTTCCAGGATTACGCCAAGCTCATCGACCAGATGGCCAGGATGAAGTGCAATTACCTGCAGTTCTGGTGGTTTTCCTTCGAGCCCTGGCTGAAGTATTCCTACAAAGGCGAGTCTATGTGGATGGGAGATGTTTCGACCAAAGAAAGCGGTTACCTCACCTGGGCTCACGAGGGGTTCGGGTCGCGCACCACCGATGATGTTTCGATCGGCAAGCAGTGGTTCAAAGGTCGACGCGTTGCGCCGCCCGAAATGCAGCAAGTTGAAACACCGGACCAGGCTTGCGAAGTTGCGCAGAACCTGCTCCGCCGGATCATTCATTACGCCCAGAGCCGCGGGATCAAGGTATGGCCGGCGGTGGAGTTGGCCTCTCTGCCTCCCAACCTGGCGCGATACGCCGAGCGCGTGGGTGAGCTGCCCTTTCATCCCATTTTCGGAACCTTTGTGCACCCGCTCGACCCCGTCAATCGCGAGATTCAAGTCAACCGCTTCAAGGCGCTCGTTGAAAACTACCCAGAGGCCGAGGGTTACTTCTTCGTGTTTGCAGAAATGTATCCCGAACTCAACAACGACAAACATCGCGCCGTCTTCGAGCAAGCGCGGCCGGCGTTTTTTGAATTGCGCCGGCTGCGCATCCCCTGGATCGACTGGGGCGGAGGAGGAGGCGACGACCGGCTCGTGGACTCGAACATCGGCTTTACCGACCTTTTCAAGTTCCTGATGACGCAACGGGACGCAATCGCTCCCAAGGTCAAGATGGGCGTCTTAGGCATCGGGCGCGGCTACATGCTGCCCGTGCTCGATAAGATGCTTCCCAAAGACATTCCCTTTAGCGACATGGAATCGAGCGGCGTCTGGACGCCCGGCGGCGTCCCCATGCAATACTTCGGGGGCATGGGAGAGCGTGAACGGACGCTCGAGCCGCGTGTGGATGACGATATCAACATGATGGGCATGCAGTTCAGCGTCCGGCAGTACAGTGCGAAGGACCGGATCTTCTCCGACGGCGTGAAGTACGGCCTCACGGGCCATGCCGGCCAGTTGAATCGAGCCCGCGGCACAGAGAGCAACACTCGCTACCTGGCGGAAGCCGCGTGGTCGCCCCAGCTCACGGCTGAAGACTTCTACAGGAACTATTCCGCCCGCCTGTTCGGTGGCCGCGCCGCCGCCGACATGTATCGCGCTTACATGGCGCTGGAAGAGAACGAAGCCTACCTGGGATACTACAACTATGGCTATAGCACGATGAATTGTTGCGGGGCGCTGGAGGAAGTTCGCCGCGCCTACGAGTACTCCCGTCAGGACAATCCTTTTGACGGCCCGACCGGGAAGGCGTGGAAGGGCTTCATCCTCCACTCGCCGGACGTGATCGACCGATTTGAAGGTTCGATCCGCCTGCTCAATGCGGCCCTCGCTGGCATGCACGCGGCGCTGCCCAACGTCGCGCCGCAGGGGAAGTACGAGTTAGGCTACATGATTAATCGTACCGAGTCCTACCGCGATTACATTCAATCGCTGATTACCATCCGCAAGGCGTATCTCGACTTCGACCAGGCTTTCAGCAACAAGCCACAGATCCCGCACGGGCAGTTCGTCGCCGGCTTGGATAGAAGCCTGAGCGAATTTGACCTGGCCAACCAGCAGGCACAAGCTGCCACCAGGCACTACGCGGAGATCGTCGACCATCCTTCCGACCTGGGGGTCTTGTATCACCTGAACGCGCGAGCCGTTCTCGGCTTTGACCTCACGCGCCAGTGGATGCGCAACGTCGTGAACTTTCACAAGGGAAAGTCCTACCTGGACCGCGTTCCTTTTGAAAGGCTTTTTTCGCCGGATCTTCACATCACCACGGCAAACTGACGTGAGACGAGGCGGAGGCAGCGCCCGCCGCGGCCGTAGGTGCGCCGATCTGAATGGCGGGCGGGTTGCGCAGGTTTGCGGCCCTTTGCTGCCACCCTAGCGACAGGCTGCGGCCTCTTTTTCGATCCGCGGTGCGCGGGACCTGGGAAACAGGTCCGCCCTACCCCTTTCGGGGTGCCGAAGAGCGGCGCCTGCGACGATCATCGGCGTACATGAGTAGGCTCTCAAGCAGGGCTATCTCCACCATGTTTCGCCGGGAACCAGGTGAGCGCGGACCTGGTCTTCATTAAGATCCACACCCTAGCCGGGCTTGTCCAGAATCCGGATCTGTCCGTCCTTGATGACCGGCCCTTCGTACGTCGCGACCTGTTCCCAGTTCTCCGTGGGGAGAGTACCAGGCGCAAACTCATGCGCTCGGAAGTCCCGGATCGCTGCGGCGCAATGCGCCGAGGCCACCGTACCCAGGGGGCTTGCGACATTGTGCGCGCAGACGGGAAGGTAAAACAGCTCCGCTGGCGCCGCGATTTTCTTCGCCTCCAGCAGGCCGCCCGCCTTGAGAATGTCGATCTGGATGAGGTGGCAACCCGGGTGCAAGATGAACGGCAGAAAGCCCTGCCGCCTATAGAGGCTCTCACCGGTCAGGATGGGCACCGGAGATGCTTCCGTCAGTTTCGTCTGCTCCTCGGAGAACTCCAGCCGCTGAGATTGCCGCAGCAAGTCGCTTAAGAAAGTCCCGCCGAAGAATCAATCTTCTATGCAGCATTCTCGTACCTCCCCATGCTCACTGGTTGTGCCACGCATCCAGGAGGGCGCGCAGATTCGCCCAGGCCGCCAACGCACCTAACCCGGATTAATGATGAAGCATCCGGGGCCAACCGCGGCTCTGGCCGCCGCAACCGGTATCCCATTCGCGAGTGATCCCGGCTAAGAGCCTGTCCCCAACACGTTCCTCAGTCATCATTCCAACCCGCAGATTGCATCACCAATTCGAGTCCGTTCACGCGACCTCCGCGATAAGGCTCCGTTGATCCCATAAAAGATGTATAATATTGCCAAGGGGCAAATTGCGGCGGAAGAAGGGTTCGAGCATCCTTGCGGGGTGCGTGTGGATACCCACCGGTTGGTGAGTCACCGCAACCCTGGGGACAGATTTAGGCCTGCCCCCCACATCTGTTTATCGCGGATTTGAGTTCGAGGGCTCAATTCTATGATAACCACCACTTGTTCTCGCAGGAAGTTCCTCGGCGCACTCGGCGCCACGGCCGGCGTGTGGCTGGCTCGTCCCACGATGTTTTTGGGACGTCCTGTTCCGGCCAGTCGTGTGGCGGTGGGGATATGTCACACGTATGGCCCGGAAGTGCTCAGCGCGCTTGAAAACCTTTTTGACCAGCTTGGCGGACTGGAGCGACTGGTCCGAGGGAAAACCGTCGCCATAAAACTCAACCTTACCGGACTCGCCACCGGGCGGTTGGGCTACACGCCGGTGGGAGTAACCCATTGGGTTCATCCTCAGGTCGTCGGGGCCACGGTCCATCTGCTTGGCAAGGCGGGAGCGCAGCGCATTCGTCTGCTCGAGAGCCCGATGTCGACGGCCGAGCCACTCGAAGAATTCATGCTCCAGGCCAACTGGGAACCGCGCGACTTCCTGAACGCAGCACCGCGGGTGGAATTCGAGAACACGAACTACCTGGGAAAGGGGAAAAAGTATTCGCGCTTCTGGGTTCCGGGTGGTGGTCTGCTGTTCAAGGGCTACGATCTTAACCACTCGTATGAAGACTGCGACGTCTTCGTATCGCTGGCCAAGCTGAAGGAGCACCTTACCGCCGGCATCACGCTTTCGATGAAGAACTGCTTCGGGATAACTCCCTGCACGATTTACGGCGAAGGCTCTGCTGAGGATGAACCGAGCCTGGTTCCACAGGGCGGTCGTGGCCCGTTCCATTCGGGAAACCGGCTGCCTTCGAAGAGCGCGCCCCCGGCCGTTGACCCCAACGGCCCGAAGGATCCGGGCTACCGCGTGCCTCGGGTGGTGGCTGACCTGGTGGCGGCACGACCCGTGCATCTGGCAGTCATCGATGGGGTCGAGACGATAACGGGTGGCGAAGGTCCCTGGGCCACGCAGCGTCGTCAGGTCCGGCCCGGCATGCTGATTGCGGGCACGAACTGCGTGGCCACGGATGCAGTTGCGACGGCGCTCATGGGATTCGACCCGATGGCGGACCGGGGTACGCCGCCATTTGAGACGTCCGACAGCATGCTGCGCCTGGCAGAAGAACTGGGTGTAGGACCTCGGGACCTTAACCGGATCGAGGTGCTGGGCACTCCGATTTCTAAAGCGCGTTTCAACTTCCGAGCCGCCTGATCCGTGCGCCGGATCACCTGCCCGGCCCTCCTTCTGCCCGTGCCACGTCACGGGTTATCGGGAGCGAAGCCCTTGGGTAGTTGGGGATGTCAGCGCAGAAGTGGACCCGGATGAGGGTCTTGATGGGCCTGTGGCAGTTGTGTGGCGCGATATCTTTGCGGTGGACAGGCGGATCGAGAGGGCGTCAGGAGCCTATTCCGGTTCCGTGGGTAGCTCTTCGGGAACCTTTTCTTTGGTCTCGTCCGGGGTCAAAATATCGGGAGGCTTCGCCCGTTCTTGCTCGGCTTTTTTCAGCTTCTGAAACAACTCCAACTCGGCCATCTGTTCCGTCTTTCTTCCGAGCTTCTGATAGGCTTGAGCCAAGAGATAGTGAGCGGAGGGCTCCTCGGGGGACAGTTGAATGACTTTTTTCAGATAGGAGACAGCTCGCTCAAAGTCCTCGGTTTGGATACACGCCCTGCCCAGGTCGCGATAGGCCTGCCCAAGGTCTGGCTTCTGCTGAATGGCCTTCTCCAAGTATGAAAAAGCCTGCTCATACTGTCGCCCGGCGAGATAGATGTTTCCCAACTTCCATGTGGCCAGGTAATTCTCCGGGGCAATCTTCAACTCTTTCTGAAATTCCTCTTCTGCTTTCGCCAGATTCCCTTCTCTCCAGTAAGCACTGCCCAAAGTGTAGTGGAGCCCGGGCATTTCAGGCCTTTTGGCAACGGCTTTTTGGTATTCGATAATGGCATGGGGCATATCGCGTCGTATTTCGTAAGAAGCCCCCATGACTTGGTGAAAGCGGTAAGAATCCGGATCGACCTGGGCCATCTTCCTGTAAGTGGTCGTCATCAGCTTCGTATATAGTTTTCCCAAGTTGTAGAGCACTTCGATGTCGTTTGGAAACAGTTCAGCCGCTTTTTGCAAGACACTGAGCGCTTGCTCGTCTCGCCCTAATTCAATGTAGCTTAGGCCCAGATTGAGATAGGCACGAGTTTCGCCAGGGTTCAAGGCAATTGTTTTATTCAAAGGCTCCAGAGATTTCTCATACTGATTGGTACGGAGGTAAGCCATTCCAAGGAAAAGGTTCGCGCCAAGGAGGTCCGGATTCCGTTTGAGGGCTTGCTGGAAGGTCTTGATGGCCTCGTCATTTCTCCCTTGGAGGTAATAGACAAGTCCAAGATTGTTGTAAACTTCGGGGACTTCCGGTTCCAGCTTGAGCACCGCCTCGTATTCGGCCGCCGCTTTCAGGTAATCGCCCGTCTTCTCGGCCTGCTTGGCAGCCAGGAAGTGTTCTTGGGCTTGGCTCTCAGGACTGGCTTGAGCCCCTAAGCATACGGGGAACAGGAACAGGACAAAAAAGGCTGACAAAAGAAATCTTGTGTACATCTTCACCGTTTCACCGTCCTTAGGAGCCACGGTAACCGCCGCAAGATCAAAAGGCAAACCCCAAGATCCTTCCTACTGACGCCTGCACAATACGGTGACACATGAATCCCCTCACCCGTGCGCCAGTTGACGGACAGCGGGGCTAGGGGTGCGGGGGTGATGCCACTCAATTCCGCAGACCTGAGTAGGAGTGCTTATTTCGACATCTGCTTGGGTTTCACAAGCGGATCGGGCTTCAACCAATTGCCTTCCAGCGCCAGATAGAACTGGTTTGCCGCGACTTTCGCGTATTTGTCAATCTGCCCGCTCGGCCAGCGAATCTCGATATCAGCCTCCTTCGAATCTCCCAAGCCTATGTGCACCCTCAGATCATTGCTGGACAAAAAACTGCCACTCTCTCGCACTTCAAAGACTTGCGGCATCCCGTCCGACTTGGCAACGATGCGCGCCCCTATCCCGCAACGGTTACTCTTCACTCCTTCTGTCCTGATGGTGATCCAATGGCGCGCGTTGCCTCCGTCGTTGCGCCACAAGGTGGGGATCTCGTTCTTATTGCTTACGAGAACGTCGATATCCCCGTCGTTGTCGATATCCGCGAAAGCGGTTCCTCGGCCAACCTTGTTGGGGATCTTCCGAAGCCCGCAGATTTCCGAAACATCCTCAAATTTCTTCCCGTCGATGTTACGCAATAAGTAATTGGGTTCGGCAAAAGGGTCATCCGGGAAATGTTGTTCCAGTTGCTCCACCACGTGGCCGTTGGTGACCCAGAGATCAAGCCAACCATCATTGTCAAAATCCCAGAATCCCGTTCCCCAGCCACTATAGTGCAGAGCAAGTGCCCCGAGACCAAAGGCAGCGGTTTCGTCCGAAAAGATGTGGTCCCCCTCGTTGATGTAAAGAGTCTTTGTCTGATCTATGAAGGTAGTAATGAGAATGTCCTGAAGCCCGTCACGATTGATATCTCCCACCGTGACTCCCATGGTGCCTTGCGGGACACCAAAGCCGCTAACTGCGGTGCCGGACGTCAGGCTGGCGTCCGTGAAATGCCCCTTGCCGTCGTTGATATAGAAGAAGTTGGGGCCAGCGTCATTGATGACGTAAAGGTCCTGATGACCTTCGTTGTTGAAGTCCGAGAAAACCGCGCCAAATCCTTTGCCTGGATCTTTGCGAATGATCCCGGCAGACTGGCTGATATCCGTAAAGGTGCCATCACCGTTGTTGTGGTAAAGGAGATCCTGTTGCGGCTCGAACTCTTCGGGCGCGCAAGCAATCGGGATGCCCTTCATCTTGCAAGGACTGACGGAGTTCGGAGGCGGCCGCAGCTCGTAGGTGAATTTGACAAAATTAGTGACGTACAGGTCCAGGTAACCGTCCCCATCAATATCTCCAAAAGCCGCACCCATGCTCCATTTGGGAGGGTTCCAACTCGGACCGGCCACGCCCGCCGCCGCGGTCACGTCCGTAAAAGTTCCATCCCCATTGTTGCGGTAGAGTTTATTGGGGCCATAATTGGTCACAAACAGGTCCAGGTACCCATCGTTGTTGTAATCACCTACCGCGCAGCCGCTGTGCCAGCCGCTATCTCCCAAATGAGCCTTCTGGGTAACGTCGGTGAAGGTTCCATTGCCGTTGTTATGAAGGAGGTAATCATGGGGAAGGCGGCCCTCCTTCTGGGACTTGCGCGAAGAGCCATTCACCAAAAAAATGTCCTGGTAGCCATCATTGTCGTAATCAAAAAAACAGACCCCTCCCCCTGACTTGACCTCGATGAGATACTCGGTCACCTCATCCCCACAAGTGGTCTTGAACCCGACCCCGGCTTGCTTCGTGATGTCTGTGAAAGTCGGGAACTTCTTCTCAACATTGTTTGCGGGAAAGCCCGCATAGCGGGATAGGGAAAAAACAGCCAGGAGAAGTAGAGGCAATCCCAGGAATTGCAGCAGCCCTCGTATCATGCTATCTTTCTGGCGCCCGCAGGCGGCGCTCAAGCAAGCAAGTTTAACAAGCGCACCGGGCCGGGTCAATAAAGCTCGCATGATCCAGGGCGTGTCCTCTCCCTCACGTGATTTCGCACGGCGGTTGATAGGATTGCTGATCGTAATCCTGATGGGGCCGGCGCCGGGCCGCCTCGCCGAGGGACAGGCGCATGCCACAGGGAAGTCTCCCACACCCTACCTTCACGCTGCGGAGATCTTCAAGCTCGCCAGGTCCTTCGGCTCGGCTAGTGAACTAGTTGACTCTTACCCGCCGATTGTCAGGCTGGCTTTCGATAAATCGGAGGTGGGTGCCAAGGACTTGAGGGCGTTTGAAGAAAACCAGTATTTTGTTTATGCCGTGGGCAGTATTTCAGGGCCAAGCGGCGGCTTCTCGGATGCTCATGAGCCCACCCCGCTTCCCCGGTTGGTCCGCCGCTTCATCGTGCTGAAGCCGTCTGTTTTTGTGGTGGACGACGAGGTTCTCTTCCCTGGTTCGCGAGGCCCCAGGGCGTGGCGGCTCTACGCTCAGCAAATGCCTGAGGTCTCAGGCCGGAGAGCCCGCGTCAAGGAAGGGGGGGATGCGCTTTTCTGTGAGACGTTGCTCCCGCAAAAGGTAACCTACCACCTCAGCCACCCGTCGCCTGGCGAACCGGAGTCAGAGCGCTACCTTCTGGAAATAGTCCCGCAGGACAATGCCGCCCGAACTCGATTTCTCCATGTGCTGCACGTCCGTGAGGGCGGCCAAGAAGGCTCCGCGGTGCGTTCCGAGTTGATGGCGAAGGAGGGCCAGTGGCAGTTGACCATCTCGACGCCGCAGCGGATTTTTCGGCTGCGTCTGCCGCCCCCGAACGAAAGCGCCGGCGACATTGCGATCTCCACCGCTGACCGCAAAACCCTTCTCGCCGATCGACCCTTGCCCTCCGGTATCTTGCCGCATGGACCCGAAGGCCTCCGCTTGCTGGAGCAATGGGATGCCGATTATCGCGACGACCGCCATCCTCTTTGGGATACTGGACAACCCTCGGGCGAACTCAAAAGAGTAGTCGAAGAGCGCACGATTCGTCCTTCGCGTGCTGTGGAGCTGGGTTGTGGTTCAGGAAATGACGCCATCTTCCTTGCCCGCCGAGGGTTTGAGGTTACCGCCATCGACATTGCCCCGTCGGCCTTGAGCCAAGCCCAGCAGAAGGCCCGTAAGGCTGGCGTCTCGGTGCGATGGCTTCTCGCGGATGTGCTGGCACCCCCCAACCTCAAACCCTTCGACTTCATCTACGATCGTGGCTGCTATCATGGGCTGAGGGGGCAGCACCTGGCAGCTTACCTCGAGACCCTTCGGCGCTTTTCCCGGCCAGGCACCCGATTTCTCCTCCTGGCCGGGAACCCTAACGGACCGGCGCTGGATTACGGACCTCCAGGAGTCACCGAGGAGGAAATCCGTGAAGACTTCCTTTCCCTGTTTGACCTCGAATGGCTTCGGGAAAGCAGATTCGAGATCAACCAGCCGGGCGCGATAGCTCCTCTGGCCTGGTCAGTTCTCTTACGCAGAAAGGCAAACCCCTGAGCATTGACGATTGAGCAAGATTGACGATTGACCCCAGTCGGCAATCCGTCGACTGACGGATAATCGGCAACCCCGGGCTGGCGCAGAGCCTGCCTGCGCAGGGAGGCCTCGGCTCTGTCGGGTATTGACGATTGAACCCGCCACGGCGGGACGATTGACGCCAATCGGCAATGGGCAATCGGCAATCTTCAACGGAACGTCAAATCGAGTTTGCAAATGCCCAAGTGACCATGTTATTCTCGTCCGTGTTTGCAGGCAGACTCCATCGACTTTTGGCCCGGTTCTGGCGCGCTCTTCTTTGTGTTCTTCCCTTCTTTTTTTGCTGCAGTTGGGTACTGGCCCAAGCTGTTTCCCCAAGCCTGGAGGATTACTTCCGCCAAGCCAGCGAATTAGAGAAACGCGAAGATTACACGGGCGCGGAGAAAATCTACCAAGAAGCGGCGGCGAATTATCCCAACCAGCCGGAAATCCTCAAAAGACTGGGCATCGTCTATCAAACCGAACTGAAATTCCAGGAGTCTATCGACACCTTCCAGAAAGTACTGAGACAAGCTCCGCAGTACCCCGAGGTCAACTTTTATCTGGGGCTTTCCTATTTCGGCCTCAATCAGTTCGAGAAGGCCGTAGAGGCATTCGACAAAGAACTGGAGGCCAATCCGAAGTACCGCCGGGCTCGTTACTACGAAGCCCAGGCTCTTCGATCTCTGAATCGCAATGCCGACGCCCTGCGGCAATACGAAATCCTCCTCCAGGAAGATCCCAGCGACAAGAGGGCCCTCTATCAATTGATTCGATTCCTAAAGGCCGCTACAATCCAGGCCATCAATCAGTTGGGCAACCTGGACCCCGATTCAGACCTCATGCTGATTTTGAAAGCCGAAGGTTATGCAGAGGAGGAAAATTACCCTGTAGCCATTCAACACTACAGACAACTCTTGAAACAAAATCCGAATTTTCCAGGGGTCCATTTCGCTCTCGGGGAGGTTTACTACAAAAAAGTCGACTATCCGAACGCCGAGAAAGAACTCCGACTCGCCTTGACCGAAGATCCTAACCATCCGATGGCCAACTACTACCTGGCGGATATTCTGATTAAGAGTCAGCGGGCCCACGAGGCCATTCCCCTGCTCCAGGTTGCTGTGGCAGCCAATCCCCAGTTCACGTTGGGCTATTTTCAGTTGGGCAAGTGCTTAACCAGCGAGGGGAAGCTTGAGGAAGCTCTGAAGGTTCTGTTGAAAGCCCTGGAATTGGATCCCAGCTACAAGTTAACGCACTACCAGCTTGCGCAACTTTACGCGCGCCTCAACCAACCGGACAAAAACCGATATCATTTGGAAATATTCCGAAAGTTGAGCGAACAAGAGAGAAAGACGGATTTCGAAAGAAGACAAAAACATCTAGAGAGTGTAGAGACGGATAAGAGCAAGTGAAGTCCGGCGAAACGCCCAAGGCCGTCAACGACGGCCCGAAGAGATATGCGGAGGTTAGCTGGGCTGATCCCAAGGCTGAGATTCCTGCTACACGTCCATCGCTGGGCATCAGGCCATGGCCTCGTCAGTGCGAGAGGTGAACCCGGTCCGGTGACGTACTACCAGCAGCCACCCATCGCCCATTGCTGCACGCAGCGGGTCCCCCACCTACAAGCCCTGCCTGTCCCGGGTGAAAGTGTCCAGACTTCAGACCGCTGCCCAACGCCGGCGCGCGGCAAATTCTCTTTCAGGTTGGTGCCCTTACTCAGCACGTTGGCATCAATTATTCTGACCACAGATCTGATTCTTGCTCAAGCTACGTCAACGAGCCCGGAAAGCCTGCTGTCTCAAGCCATGGAGCTGGAGAAGAGCAAGGATTACGCGGGGGCCGAAAACGCGTACCGGCAAGCTTTGATCACCTCCCCGGATGATCCGGAGATCCTTAAAAGGTTGGGCGTGGTTTGCCAAGAGCAGCACAAATTTAAGGAGTCTGTCGAGGTTTTTCAGGAGATTCTGAAGCGGGCACCTCTTTATCCCGGAGCCAACCTGTTGCTGGGAATTTCGCATTATGGCCTGAACCAGTTCGATAAGGCGATGGATGCGGAGAAGAAGGAGCTTGTAGCCGATCCAAAGAATCGAGACGCGCGGTTGTACCTCGCTCTAGCCCTCAGCGCATCAGGCCGGCTTTTCGAAGCTATCCAGCAATTAGAGACTCTCCGGGCCGACAATCCCGAAGACGCGGCGCTCTTGTATCAACTGGTCGTGGACTATAAAGCCGCTGCTCAGCAAATGGCCCAGAGGCTTGCGAAGCTGCATCCCGATTCAGAGTTCACGCACGCCATGAAAGCCGAAGCCTACGCTGATAACGAACGTCTTGAGGAAGCCATTTTGGAATTCAAGGAGGTTTTGCGCAAGAATCCCGATTTCCCGGGGATACATACTGCCCTGGGAGAAGTTTACTGGAGGCATAAGGATCTCGAGAAAGCCCGTGAGGAACTCAAATTGGCGCTGCTGGAGGATCCCAACCAACCCCTTGCCAATTATTACCTGGGTGACATTCTCACCACTAACAAAAACTATCCGGAGGCCATACCGCACCTGGAAATTGCCCTCTCGGTCTATCCCAAGCTGACCCGTGCCTATTTCCTCCTCGGGAAATGCTATGCAGGAACAGGGGACCTTCAGCGCGCCCTCCAAACTTTTAACACAGCTCTCGAACTGGACCCCACCTACCCGGAAGTTCACTACCAGCTTCACGTCCTCTATGCACGCCTGGGCGATAAGGAGAAGAGCCAGGCGCAATTACAGATTTTCGAAAAGCTAACCAAGGAAGGCGACGAGAAGGATAAGAAGCTGCTCGAAGAGTCCCTGAAGAAACAAAAAGACTCAGGAACCAGCAAGTGAGGGCTCACCGGTGACTCATGCCATGCTCTTTCGACCAGCCATTTCGCGGGTGTGCCTAATACTCTGGGCGCTCTTGCTGGTGACCTTCCAGCATCTCTCCGCGTCGCCGGCAGATGTCAAGTCGCTCCTCGAGCAGGCACGCATTTACGAGAAGGCGGAGGATTACGCTGCCGCGGAGCGCAATTACCGGCAGGCTTTGATCCTCGCCCCGGATGATCCCGAAGTCCTCAAGCGCCTCGGCATCCTCTACCAGACGGAACTCAAGTTTGCAGATTCGATCGAACTCTTTCAGCGAGCACTATCCGCCTCGCCCCAATATCCGGAAGTTAACTTCTTTCTCGGCGCTTCCTATCTGGGCCTCAATCAATTTCCGAAAGCCTGTGAGAGCTTCCAGGCAGAACTTTCGACGCCGCACCCGCACCCGCGATGCCACTACTATTATGCCGTCGCCCTCCAATCTCTTGGTCGGACTGATGATGCCATAGCCCAGCTCAATCAGTCTTTGGCCCGGAACCCCAAGGACGCTGATGCGCTCTACCAGCTTGCGCGCCTCCACATGAACGCCTCGCTCGAGACCATCCAGAGGCTCACGGACCTCGACCCTGACTCCTTCCAAATCCACGCATTAATGGGCGAAGTCTACACCAATAACAAGCGCTATGAAGAATCCCTGAAGGAATATCGTGCCGCGCTGGCCAAGCGCCCTGATGCTCCCGGCCTACACTATGCGCTGGGGGTTGCTTACCGAAATCTGAAACAGATCGACGAGGCGGAGAAGGAGTTTCTGGAGGCCCGGCGCGAGGACCCGAATGACCTGCGGGTCAATCTCTACCTCGGTGAGTTCGCCGTGGGCCGGCGAGACTACGCCGGAGCAATCGACTATTTGCGCGTCGCTTCCGCCGCACAGCCCGGCATGGCACGTCCCCACTTTCTCCTCGGGAAGTGCTACTACGAGTTGAAAGACCTGGCAAAGGCTAAGCCCGAGCTCCTCGCCGCCGCCCAGGCCGACCCCACCGACCCACAGTCGCACTTCCTGCTCGCGAAGATTTACCGCGAGCAGGGAGACTCGGAATCGAGCGCCAGGGAACTGAAGGAATTCCAGAAGCTCTCGTTAGCCGAGAAAACGAAAACCTACGAACGGGCGACGACCACGCCGCAGTAAGCCGCTCCTTGCAACCTCCCGAAGAGGAAATTGACTCCCGCACCAAAGCCAGTTCTCTGGTCGGAATGATCGGCGAGACCACTGCTCAAAAGTGCTGGCTAAAGGGCGGACCTAACACTGCCCCGTCAGCTTAGGTTAGACTTCATGTGATGCGGTCCGAGGTGCCCAAGGCCGCCGGAGCTGAATTACCTACCGGAGTTGTAAAAGAGGACACCAGTGTCGTGTAACAGAACTTCATTCATGAAGTCAGCCCGCGTAGGGGGCGCAAGAACTTAGCCCACGGCGCGAGCCGTGGGAAAAGGGCATCCCCAGCCGACCTAAGCCCCGCCAGGGGCGAAAGAAATCACGACCAAAGGTACCGCTCGTCGTAAGCAATGCCATTCTTCCGAAGAAAGGCGACGAATTCCTCCTGGAACGTCACCCGGCGATGGTGCTTCTCCTGGTCGCCAATATATCGCACCACGGCAGGGACCAAGGAAGCGCTGACGCTGAACGCTCCGTAGCCGGTTTGCCAGTCGAAACCGCGATCGTTGCGGACGCGGTGTACCCAGCGCGAGGAATTGGTCTTCACCACTCGCAGGGCGTCGGCCGTTGCCAGGGTGGGCGGCAGCGAGCAGAGCAGGTGAACATGGTCGGGCCGGGCGTTCGCGGCCCTGAGCGCGCCGCCGAGCTCGCGCAAAATGCCGCCGACGTAGGCGAGAAGATCCTCGTGAAGTACGGGGGTGATAAGAGGCTCGCGATCCTTGGTGCTAAAGATCACGTGGGTGAGCAGGTTCGTGTAGGTGTGTGCCATAGTCTTTCGCCCCTCCGGGGCTGGGGGGATTTTACTCGAATTGGCCACCCACAGCTTACGCTGTGGGCTACGATCTTCCGCCCCTAACGGGGCTGCGCATCCCTTCCACCAGGCGAAGGAGTTGATCAACGAACTTTTGTTACAGGACACCAAGTGGACTTGAGAACTATCGAAGGGGCCGGAAGAGTCCACTCAGAGACAAGCCGCTGATGGCGGGTTTTCGGCTAGCGAGACCGCGGAGATCCGTGCAGCACGGCCATCCTAGCCGTGAGCCGTCACGGGCGGGACGCCCGTGCCACCTTCGGGTGACCAGTCCTGGCGGCCGGTGGGTGAGGAGGAGGCGGCTCACCTCTCGGAGGCGGGGATTTCACTTTCCTGATCTTGGCGCAGAGACGTGCCAGAAAGAAAAACCGCGAAGAGGCTGGCGTCCTAGTCAACCTCTTCGCGGTGAGTGAGGCTCAGTAATTGATCTTCAGGCCAAATTGAATTTCGCGCGGCCAATTGCCCTGGCCAGCCACGTGTCCGAAGCTACCCAGTCCACCACCGAGCGAGCTGCCCCCGATGATAGAGCCGTACTGGTCCCCACCCTGATCGAAGGCGAAAAGCGTGCGGTTGAAGATGTTCAGGAAATCCGCCCGGAATTCGACATTCACACGTTCGGTGATGTTCGTCCGCTTGATGATGGAGATGTCCTCATTGAGGTACCCGAACCGGCGAGAACCACCGTCCGTGCGAGGACCGTTACCGAGCATCCACTTCGTCGCTGGGTTCGACTGCGGGTTTGTCCAAGCATTGGCGTTCCACATGGCGCCGCGATCGATAGCATTAGTAGCCGTACAAGGGTTGGCGGTTGAACAAGCCGAGCCATCGTTATGTACGACTGCGCCGTTGGGGTCCCAAGTCCCATTCAAAAGGGCGGGCGACTTCTTCATCACACCGGGTACGGAATTGGCGCGACTCATGAAGCTGGTCGGCCCGACATAGGGGTAGCCGGGCGGGGTGCCTCCCGCCACGACTACTGCCGGTGGACCGCTCTGGTATTGCTGCACTCCGGCAATGGTCCAGCCACCTATCACCTTGTTCGCCGGACCACCGACGTTGACAAATTTCTTCCCCTTCCCGAAGGGCAATTGGTACTCATAAGCCATTACCAGGTTGTGGGGATAATCGTTGATGCTCAGCGCCTTCTCGGCCTTGCGATTGTAATAGTCTTGCGTGAAGCCCGAGAACTCATTGAACATACCTTCCGCGTCGCTGAGTGTCTTGGACCAAGTGTAAGACACCAGGAAACTCAGGCCCTGGGAGAAGTGCTTTCTGGCCTGAATTTGGAGGGCATTATAGTTCGACACCCCCACGACTTCCCCAAAGTCCCGCAATTGGGAAAGGCCCTCCACCGTGTCTGTGGTGTATTGCGGGAACGGGCGCAAGGATTGGCCCAGTGTGGCATTACCTCCCCACAGGGCTTGGAATCCTTGGAAGGGAACGTGCATGCCCGTAGCTAGATCAACCGGCATTGCCTGAACGATAGGGAGCGCTTGCACACTTGGATCCTTGATGCCCGTGGAGAGCAGGTCCTGGTATTTGAGGTACTGCGTCGGCATCACATTACTGTTCTGCAGGCGGCTGGGCAGGTGGGTTCCCTTGGTACCAACATACGCGACATCGAGGAGAATCTGCCCAGGAATTTGCCGCTGGATACTCACGGTCCAGTTTTGAAGATACGGCAGGTTTTCATCCCCAGGATAAGCGCCATAGGAGGGCGGACCCAACCCATTCTCGTAGCCTGGATCGATAAACGGCGGAGGCCTGAACCGCGAAGCGGGCCAGCCGTCTTTGAGAATAAAGCCCGGCAGCAGTCCCGCATATGCCGTGCTTGCATCCGCAAGGACTGAATTCGAGGCACTGTATCCGAGTTGTTCCCACGAACTCGCATGCGAGCGCTGGGCCCCTCCCGCCGCATACATGATCCCGTAACTGCTGCGCAGCACCGTCTGGTTGTTGAAGGCATAAGCAAGCCCGATGCGTGGACCGAAAGCCTTCTTCTCTGCCATCGCCCCTGCGCGTCGATCGGGCGTGGCAAAGACCAAGGCGCCCTTAATGCCGAGGGCGGTTTGGGTTGCAAGTGGGTCCATCCACGAAAACTGGTTGTGAGCATTCACCGTGGGGAGCATCAGGTCGTAGCGAAGACCCAGGTTGAGCGTGAGCTTGGGAGTCGCCTTGATATCGTCTTGGACATACCCTGCATAGCGTCCCCATCGATCTGCGGCCGGGGCTATGGTGATGCCGGCTCTACCACTGGTCACTAACCCTAAAAGGAAGCCGGCCGCTCCCATCCCTGTACATCCGCCGCCGGATCTGCAATTAGTGAGATAAAAAGGCCCCGGCAGCGCCGTGGTTCCCGCATCGAAAGTCAGATAGCTGGACTGGTAAGTAGAGCCAAAAGCGTTGTTCTGCATCTTGACATAACTGAAGCCCGTCTTAATCGTGTGCCTGCCTTTGGTCCAGGTCAGGCTCTCGTCAATAGAAAAGTAGTTGCTGGCACTATAGCCTTGTCCACCTCTCGCATAGGTATTACCCAGACCTCCGATATCCATTTCTATAAAGGTCGAGCCGGGACCCGTCTGAGGCACGCCCGCATATCCGAGCGTCGCCGGCCACCCGGTTCCGGCCTGAGGATAGGTATCATTCCGGTACCGGTTGTATCCAGCCACCCAATGGTTGACGAGATTCGGCCGGATAAACCAATCGTGGCTGAAGCGAGCAATGTCCTGTTGGGTCCAAGAGAAAGCGCCCTCACTAATTGCCCCAGGCCATTTCGAACCTGTGGGGGCATAGTTCTTCCACCAGATGAATTCCCCCATGATCCGGTGGTTCGCGCCGATCGAATGGTCAACCTTGGATCCCCACTGGTTGATGGTGCTCAGTGCCGCGAATTGTGACAGCCAATTGTAGGTGTAGCCGAATTGTCTGCCTGGGAGTTTCGGGTCTGGAAAATACGTAAAGATCTTCTTGGCCAAAGGATCAATCCGGCCGTCCGGGATGATGTTGGCCTGCCCCGCAATCGGCAAGCCCGTTACTTTGTCGAAGCCGAACGCGTCGCGCAAAATCGCCGCGCTTCCACTGGTGTTGACAAGGCCGGTGACCGAGTCAGCGGCGCCCGCCGCGACGGTGCGCTGCGTTGCCGGATCGTAGATCTCACCTCCGTAGACCGGCCGGCCAAGGGCATCCTTGCCGACTGTGTCACTAAGCATGTTGCTAAGGTTACCCCCCCTCATTGCCGCGGTGGGAACGGTATCCAGGGCGTTACTCACCGCTTTATGCAGGCGGAAGCCATGGTACCAACCGTAGAAGAAGGTCTTGTCTTTGCCGTTATAAAGCTTCGGAATAACGACCGGCCCGCCCACAGTGGCGCCAAATTCGTTCTGCTTGTTCGGGGGGACTGAGGGAGCGTAGAAGCCGCGCGCGTCTAGCGCGTCGTTGCGGAACAACTCATAGACCGACCCATGGAGTTGGTTGCTACCGGACCTTATTGAAAAGCTGGTGATTCCCAGGCCCGTCGCGCCGAATTCCGCGGGAGGGTTGAGCGTCATAACGTTGAATTCCCCTACCGCCTCCGGAGGGAACGGGAGGAGCCTAAAGTCCCCGGAAAACATACCAGCCTGGCCAATAATGGCCCCATCGAGATGGAACTCAGTGCTGCCACTCGGGCTACCATTAACCGTGGTAGTCAACTGCCGGCCCCCGCCGCTGGCGGTGCCGAGCGCCGTCCCCTTGCCCGTCACGCCGGGAGCGAGGGTCATATAGAATCCAGGATTGCGTTGTTCCCCGCCCGACGAAACAATCGGCAATTCTTGGACGTCTCGACTCGAAATCACAGTTCCGCGGTCTGAGGTGTCCCTCTGAAGCGGAGCCGCCTGGGCAGTGACTTCAACGGTTTGAGTGGCCAGCCCCAACTGCATGGTGGCATCCACGCGTACGGTCTGACTTGCTTCCAGTATGATCCCACTCTGAACAAACTTCTTGAAGCCACTTTGGTCAACGGTCACTTCGTACGTCCCCACCTTCAAGACCGGGATGGTGTAGATTCCGGCCGAAGTGGTTACGGTCCTGGTGGCGACTGCGGTCGCTGTGTTGGTGGCGGTTACGCTCGCGCCAACAATCACGGCGCCGCTCGGGTCAGTCACGGTCCCGGTAATCGTTCCACGATCCATTTGGGACCAAAGCGGACCAACACTCAAGAGAAGCGACAAACCCAAAATGCAAGCAATGCGACGCTTCAGGTTGCGCATAGTCTTCTCCTTCTGGTGGGCCGAACCTAGTTTACTCCGGGGTTGATTTAGCAATCCGACAGCCGAAGCCACTCCAAAAACTTCGCTTTTTGCTTTCAACAGGTTAACACTCTCCATTTACAATAGAGTTGCAACTAACTCTATGAAAAATGGAGTATCATATTCTTTCCTACAATTTCTAGTAACGAAAAAAGCTTGGTCTACGCAAAATTCGGCGCGATGTTCACATAAACAGCGTTCCCTTGTCAAGCGTTTTTTGTTGCTAAACGACAAAGTGTCACTAGCCCAATTGGCAAGTAATCTGTTCCCGTTACCCTATCACCCGTATCGAAGCGAGAATTATGTTCGCCTTGTCGGTCGCCCCGGCGACCCCTCCCGGCCATAAACGTGTAGCACGGACCTGCTTTCCAGGTCCCGCGCACGGCGGGCCGAAAGAGGCCGCGGCTTGTCCTTCGTGTGGCATCAAAAAGCCGCAGCGTGTAGCGCGGACCTGTTTTCTAGGTCCGCGGCTTGTCCCTCGTGTGGCATCAAAGAGCCGCAGACCTATAGGCCAGGTCTGCGCTACTTCTTTCCGGCTCTGATCACGCGGTCGATCAATCCTCCTTGGGCACAGACTTGCGCCAGACCTTTCCCCTCGATTGCCGCCGTCAGCACCCAGAGCACAAGGTTCTGGTAGTAGTCGCTCCCGTAGATCCTTTCCCCGGTCGCACCGTTCACGAGGTTTGGCTGGGTCCACGTGTGCCCAAACTTCACAATTCCATGCACACAATTTCGGGCCAACTCCAACCCTACTTCCCTTCGCCCATGGTACATGTAGGTCGCCGCCAGCATGCTAACCTCTGGCACGAAGTACCCGTAAGTTCCGTAGTCGGTTTCCCAGCCTTCGGCCATGAACTTGTCCGACGCGGCCGGTGTCCCGTCCGGATTGGCGAAATTTGCCGCTCCGTAGGGTGCAAGCGCCATGCAGGTCCGCCGAATCGTGTCCAAGGTGCTTTTCGCCCGCTCGGGGTGGAACACGCCGGGCAAGCCGTGGTAGAAGCACATCCAATCCCCATCCAACTGATACCCAAACACCAACTCCGACTTCTTTCCAATCTCCGGGTCGAAGTAAGCCAGGTAGTAGCTGCCGGTCCAAAGTTTGTTCTCCATCGAGGCGCTTCCTTGCTCGAGCCACTTCCTGCATTGTTCCGCAAATTCGCGATCCCCGACCTTCTCCGCCATCCTCTGGACCATGCGCAGTTGCGCCAAATGGATGCCCCCGACATGAGGCGTCATTCCATACCATTGGTTGCCCTCAAACCAGTCCAACCCTGTTCCCGGTGTGCCGTGCGGTTGAGTCGGGTTCCGGTTTCCCTCCGGTACGCTCACAATCCCGTCCGGCCCTGATCTGAGATTCATCGTATAGATCGTGTTTTTCTTGATGGAGGGGTAGAACTCCTTCAGGACGCCGTCGTTGCCCTTCCGCTGCCAGTACCGGTCCACCATATCCGCATAGCACGCTCCGTTCAGCGTGGTCTGATAGCCCGGCGACGGTATCGCCACCTCGGTCCCGTCCGTCCATTTGTAGCCTTCAGCTTGCCCCGATGTGCTGCCACCGAAAACCCAGGGTGCTGCACCGTCGGGATACTGGTAAGCCTTGTACCCCCGCAAGGTGGAAAGCGCGAGTTCCGGGAAAAAATAAACCACCGGAATGTTCCCGTAAAAACTGCACGGAAGACACTCGATTTGCGGGCATTCCTTGGGGCACTCGTTCATCCCGAACAAGCCATCTTCTTCCCGGCACCAATCCCCGATGGGCGGCTTCGCCTGCGCCCAGTAGCCCGTCTTCGCGATCAGGTGCAGGATGTTCACCAGTGATTCTCGCAACCAAACCGGGATCTCCTCCGCCGCGTACAATGCCTCCTGCCAGGCCAGCACCCGCCTCAGCAGCGACGCATGTTCCGTGGCTACAGCCTCCGCCGCCGCCACCGCATCTTTGTAGTACTTGGTGTACATGCGGTGGAAACAATGATCGCCTTCACCCTTCCAAATCGGGGAATACCATGCCAACACAATGCGCACTGTCTTGGCTTCTCCCGGTTGCAATGCATAATCCACTGCCATGGAAGAGCCGAAGGCGGTCTCCATGGCCGCTGGTAGTCTCTTATGAACCACTGCCCACTCATGCCCGTTCGCGTAATCGTAGCCATCCGTCCCTAGCGAGGCTCCAAAACGCGGCTTCCCTTCGCCAAGTATCCCCAGCGCATAGCCCGTACCCTGATCCGAGGTTACAGAGAGCCCCTGAAATCCTCCCGTCGAGACTTCTTTTCTTCGCGCCGGAATCAGCCCCTTTGCCGCCGGCCAGCTCACAGGAAACCAGTCGATAAGGCCCTTAGCCCGGGGGCTATCGGGAGCGATTTGGGCTTCGGCTTGACTGGGGCCGGGAAAATTGAACACCAGGATCCCTTTGCGTGCTGCCGACGAGATGTTCCGCAGTCGGACTTCAAAGACCGCCACAGGCATGTTCGACGCCAGCACGTCCCCTGGAATGAAAGGCGTCCACGCGCGCACCCCCACGCTGATGGGCGCCGTCGTCTCGAACTCCATATCCGCGACCGGATAATGCCCCCAATAATGAATTTCCTTGGCGCTTTCGGTCACCACCATCTTCTCCGACGTCAAAACCCACGTTCGGCCCTCCACGCTAATCCCCAAAAAAGGCGACCGCAGGGGGCCCCGCATCGGAACGCCGGAATTAAATAGTGCGCACATGCCAAACGTCCCGTTGGTTTCCACGTCCAGATAACCCGTACTAACCCCTCCCAGCGGCATGCCGTTCTCCACCTCATCCCCGCGCCGGTAGATGACCCCGCACGCCGGCTCCGTGAATCCCGAGGCTCGAAACTGCACCCACTCCTTACTGGGAAGGGTCAGGGGGAAAAGTTCCTGGTCCCGCTCTAAGGGATCGGTACCTCTAATTGCCGATTGCTGATTGCCGACTGCCGATTGAAAACCGGCATTGCAACTTCCTGCGCTGCCAATCGGCAATCGGCAATCGAAAATCGGCAATCCTGTAGAACTGGCCCCAGTCGCCAGTCCCGCGCCCCGCACCCGTCCGATTGCCGCCGCCAAGCTTTGGCTCACCGACTTCCCGAACTCCGCCAGCCCCGCCAATCCGGTCAGAGCGCTCTGTACAAATCCTCGTCTGTTCATTGTTCCGCACTCCCTTCTTCTTCCTCTTTGGAGAATGAATTTGGCGTTTCATGCTCGCGTTCAGCTCGCGGGCACGTTAAAGCGACATTCTAAATCATCTTCAGGTTATCTTCCTCACATGCGACGGGTGCCGATCTGCGAACCGCCCCACCTCTTGCTGCCCTCGCCATCCGGGGAGCGGAACGGGGGCGGGGCGGCGAAAAGGCAGGGAAAAGCAAGCGACCCGTCGGAATGTGTGAAAAAATCGCCCGCCGCGGCGGGGACACGCGCGGCTTTGGTCGCCGCGGCGACCGCAGCCGCTCCGCAAGGCGATTTTTTCAGAGCTCCTCACGTGCTTCAGCCCCGACAGGATCGGGCCCCGAAGCCAATGTCACTCTGTCTTGCACTCCTCGCCGGAGGGACCTCAGTCCGGTGACCGCTGGTACCAAACGATGACGTCGCCATCGTCAGGGCGGTCGGAATAGAAGAGCGAGAGGTAGTCCACCGAGCGCATTCGAGAGGCGGGCAGCAGGGGCAGAGAGTTGTTCGAAAGCAGGAAGCCCCCCGGCCGCAGCATGCTTTGCGTGTTGGCAAGGGCGAGCAATTGGTCGAAGAGGTCGTAATAGACGAAGACGTTGGTGGCCACGATCAGGTCGAAACCCTCTTTGGGAGGGAGGTCGAGGTGCTGGGCCACGATGTCCAAGTCCACCGGCGTGATCATGGAAACGATGGCGGGGCGGATTTGCACGGCGCGAGTCTCCACGCTCCCTGCGAGCGCCGGCGCCCGAATAGGGGCCACCGGCGTACCGATTTGGTCCCCAAACTGCCGCCAATAGTGGGAAGCCACCGGCTTCCAGAGCGCCTGCGGGTCGCGTGGCAATTGCAGGACATACGCTTGGCCGCGTTGGGCGCGGCGCCGCGCACGCCTCAAGTGGTCGTTGACCCGCTGGCTGATGTCGAATGTGGTCAGTTCCAATTGCCCGATGTGGGCGAGGCCCAAGCGGAACAGCGTATCCACCAAGGCGAAGCACTGGATGGTCTGCTGCGGATAGAAATCGTAGCCGCCCGCCTTGTCCGTGAAGTCGAGTCCGGGGCCGATGACAGCCACGCGGCGCACGCTGCCCGGCGCTAGTAGCCTGCGCGCTTGCATCGCCTTGAGCGACTCCTCAAGGGCCAAGTTGGGCAACAGCGAGGTGTCCAGCGACAGCCCGCGGGAACGATAGAGTTTCGAGCGCTCCGCAAAATCCTCGGTGCGGTCGTTCAGCCGGTGCGCCTGCTCAAGCACCCTTTCAAAACTTTCCTGCTCCCTGACCACGCGGGCAGCATTTGCGAGCACGTATGCCTTCAGGCGAGCTCGCCCCGATAGGTCGGGGCGAACCCCCTTTGCTTCACGGGGACGATAGCCCTGCCTTTCCACGAACTGGGCAAGGAACAGCAGTCTTTCGTTATTCCCTGGGTTCGCCAAGCCACGCACCAAGTCATCGACCCGCTTGAAGAAGAGGGTGGCCGCTGGCGAGGTGTCGGATGAAAGCTGTGATGGGACTTGGTCGGGTGCCAAGCGTGCGAACTCACTTGCGGTAAGCCGCGGCTGCCGGGTGAAGGAGGTCCCAAAGAGAAGGAAATTGACCAAGGTATCTTCTTCCCCGCGCAGCAGACGGGCGCGCATCTCCTGGTCGTGACGTGTTACCCAACCCGGCCAGACGGCCTCCACGTCTGCCGGACTCCGGTTTTTCAGCTCGGCGGGCAGGACGTCGTCAAGCGCCTCAAGAATAGGCTGGGCCTGCTCGTAGGAGATATTAACCACGCCCCACCTGCCCGTGCGGGCAGGCGCCGCTTCCAGGAGTGGAACCAAAGCTAAGCTGATTAGGCAAGCGAAACTAATGCGCATTGTTGCTTTCACTCAGCCTGACTGACCACGGCCCGCCGCCCGTAGGCCAGGGCGCCCATATGGCTCCGAACTCGGCAGGGGCTCTGGGCCGCAGGGCGGCCAGGATGGCCGTGCTGCGTCTGCCGTCGGCGTTTGGCGGAGGCTGGAATTTGTGAAGGGACTTCCAACTGGGCACACTGGCTTGTCTTCCAGCGTTGCTCTGTGCGCCGACCGGGCCTGCTTGCTCCGCTATCGCGCAGCACCTCCGAGACTCAGAGAGAGGTTCGATGAAGCTATGGTTCACACCCGAGTTCGGTCCAGGGTTGATTACTGCGCCGGTCACCGCAAATCCGCGACGCTTTCTGGCCTGGCGCAAGCGTCGCCCTTATCCAGCCACTGGCGCGCCAACCGCCGGATGGAGTCGAGGTCCGGGCGCACCCCGGTGAGCGTGTAGTACACGTGCCGCTCCGTCCAGCGGTTGAGCTCCATATCACGCGCCTCCACGGGGAAATCCTCATGGGCATTCTCAATCGGCTTGTTGACGATGTAGTGCGAAAACGGGCCAAAATGGTACGGATAGAGAGACCCGGGCTTATAGCCATGCTCCTGGGCATTCAACCACCCTATCGGCCAGTGATCCCACCGCGCTGAAAGCCATCCCCAACCGCCCGTGTCGTTGAAGGAATGATCCACAATCTGGCTCTTTTCAGAGGGAAATCCACTCGAGGCTCCCATGATCGTAAACAAATGACCTGCCTTGAAGGGCATGACCATGGCGAAGCCCGGCGACCGCGCGATCTGTCGCAGCAGTTGCTTGTCGCCCGTTCGACGCGGCTTGCCGCTATCGTCCCAGTAGACGTCGTAGCGCTGGTCCGAATACGCACCCAGCACGGAGCCCACGTGGTAGTCGCCGTGCTGTTCGTCCGGCGGGAACAGGTCCTTCCAGGTCGTTCCCCTCGGGGCGAGCGCGAAGAAATCAATGGGCTGCCAACTGTAGCCCTCGGGCTTTTCCGCCATCAGGGTGGCGTAGGTCAGGCGGCGCCACACCACACCATTCGGAAAGGTGATGTAGTCCTCCGTGCCGCGCAGAGCGGGATGGGAGTCATCGTCCTTATTTACGCAGAAATAGTTCCAGCGCACCCACACGCGCTGGTGACCGCTTTGGATAATATCCACAAAGCTGTTACGTTCCCTTCGGCCATTGTTGTTGAAAAGCTCTGCCCAACCGGTGTTTCCCTCAAAGAACTGATTGCACAGGCCGACGCCGTTGGGAAGTTCCATCCAGGGGTCATAACTCGCCTCGTGGCTGAAGACCAAGCGATGCGTCCAGTTCTCCCACAAGACGATCAGCGCCTTCTTCGGGTTCAGATCGGCGTGCGGCGGGCTGGGCTGGAGCTCGCCTTTGAAGCCGCCAGGCGCATAATCATTTACCTCCACCGCGGCGACGCCCTCGATCTTTCTCTTGGCCAACTCCGCCATCGTGATCGCAGCAGGCTTCTCATACAGCGGATCAGGCCCCCCTTGCCTGTGATCCGCTCCCGGCGTACCCGGTTTCATAGCCCCATCCATGCCGAGCGCGTTGGGAGCTGATGCCCGCAGCGCTCCGAGACCTCCCAGCGTGAAGGGTGTGCTGGCTACGACTTTCTGCAAAAAGTTACGACGTAAGATGGACATGTTCACTCATCCCTCGCGAGGAAAATGAACCCCGGTCCCGAAGTCCAGCGCCCCGGTGTCTTCGCCCCGATCGCGAAGCCGAAAGAATATAAGCGCTGCGACGAAAGCCGTTTAAGCTCGGGACCGGGGTGAATCGCAGCATGCACAATATACTATGACCTGGTGTCCCACGTGTAGGGCCGAACGGCGTTCGGCCCTCGGGCGAGCGCCGCTCGCCCCTACGTCCTGTTGCCAATGGGGACAACAGCTATTTTGGTGGTAGCGAAGAATCCCTGCAGGATAGAATCAGGCAAATGAGGAGGAGTTACCAATGAGGATTCCGACAGCCGCGCCACTTCGATTTGGGGCGGCGCTCATCGCCTTCATTGCCATCAGCCTCCGGGCGGCGGGCGCAAACCCGCAGGCGCGGGACGGAGCCGATTTCTATGTTGCCCCGAACGGAAACGACTCCTGGTCGGGCAAGCTCGCGGCACCGAACGCTGCGGTCACCGACGGTCCGTTCGCCACGCTAGCGCGTGCCCGCGATGCCGTTCGCGCGCTCAAGTCGGCAGGCGGCCTGAAAGCGCCGGTCACGGTCATGATCCGCGGGGGCAAGTATTTTCTTGAAGACACGGTCGTCTTCAGCGCTGATGACTCGGGCACGCGCGAATCTCCGATCACCTACCAAGCGTCCCCGGGCGAACGGCCGGTGTTGAGTGGCGGCCGGCGCGTGACCGGATGGAGGCCATACCGGGGAGAGATCCTGATGGCCGATTTGCCGGGTTCAAAAGGGGGCAGGTGGAAGTTCCGGCAACTATTCCTGAACGGCCAGCGGCAAATCCGGGCGCGCTGGCCGAACTTCGAGCCGAACGATCCGATGTACGGCGGCTGGTTGTTTATGGAAGGTCCGGCGGAGAAGGGCAGCATCGTTGCCTTTCAATATAGGCCGGGCACGTTCCCGCACCACTGGGCCAAGCCCAGCGTAGGAGAAGTGGAATTCTATGAAGGGAGCGGGCAGTGGCGCAGCACCGTGCCCCTCAAGTCGATCGACGAACAGGGGCGCATTATCCGTTTGACGCATCCCGGCGTGCAGTTCGACGTGTCTCCGTGGTATGACGTCGAGCCGTTCAGGCCAAACAACCCGTTCTACGTAGCAAATCTGCTCGAAGAGCTGGATCAGCCAGGCGAGTGGTGCCTGGATACGGAGGACGGACGGCTGTACTTCTGGCCGCCGGCCGGAAAGCTGCATGCCCCGGATGAGGTGGTCGTCCCCGCGCTTCGATATTTGATCGACATCTCCGGGGCTTCGTGGCTCCGGATCTCCGGGCTGACCTTCACCGAAACGATGGATGGGGACAACTTTCATCATGAAGGCATGCAGGGCGTGGGGGCTATGTATCCGCAGGCAAACTGGCAGTTCGGCGGCGACGCGCTCCACATGAAGAACGCCGAGCACTGCACGATCGAGGGAAACCGGTTCGAGGCCGTGGGCTGCAATGCGGTTTACCTGGAAGGCCACAACTACCGCAACGTGATCCGGAAAAACGAGATTGGTTACGCAGGCGCGAATGCCATTTGCCTGCTGGGAACCATCGAGAAGCACCCGATGTTCAACCGGGTCGAGGACAACAGCATCCATCATGTGGGGGTGCTGAACAAGTACGTTGCCGGGGTGTTCCTGGGAATGAGCAACGGCAACCTCATCGCGCACAACCGCATCGAGTATGTTCCTCACCACGCAATCAACCTCGCGAACAACCCGTGGGGAAGGAACATCATCGAGTACAACCTGATCCGCTTCACCTGCCTGGAGATCATGGACACGGGGGCGATCAACTCCTGGATGGAACAGCCCGCCAGCAAGGACGCCCAGCGCGATGGCCACGTGATCCGCTTCAACTACATCGCGGATGCATTCGCATTCCAGGCTGTAGACGGCAAGGTGGGAAGGGTGGAGAGCGAGTTTACCAACGGCATTTACCTGGATAATTACACGAGCAACTGTCTCGTCTACGGCAACATCATCGTGCGCTGCCGGAACGGAATTATGATTCACGCGGGACGCAACAACGTCATTGAGAACAATATCCTCGTGAACTGCTGGGCCAACTTCTGGATCATCGACGCGGTATCCGGAGCGTCGCCCTACTGGAAGAACATGGCGGGATTTATGGCCGGCAACCACCTCTGGCACAACATCTACTACCAGACGCGACCCGATTCGGTTTTCATGTTCATCCATAACGGATGGACGGAACAAACATTCGCAGATTCCAACTACAACGTGATCTACCGGAGTGGCAACGCGCCGATTGTGCTGGAAGACCGCCGGGGCGTCGCCCCCCGCGAAAAAGTCCGCACGTTGGCGGAATGGAAGTTGCTGGGTTATGAGACAGATTCCATCATCGCGGATCCGCTTTTTGTGGACCCGGAGCACGATAATTACCGGCTGAGGCCAAACTCGCCCGCGTTCAAGCTCGGCTTCGTTCCCATTGACGTCGACAGCATTGGCCCGCGAAAGTAAGGAAGGCTGGCGGCGGTGCCGTACGCGGTTCAAGCAGCAGCCAGCGCGTAGCATGTAGCGCAGACTTGTTTTGCAAGTCTGCGGCTTTTAGTTGTGGCATGAGTAAGAGCCGCAGAGTTAAAAAACAACTCTGCGCTACCTGCCCCGCAACTTTCCAGGGTCGACAAATTGCCAGCCATGCAAGGCTTGGAGTAAGATTTTAACTGCGTTAGCGGAGGGCTGAAGTGAAGGTCGACCTCAGAATCGGCACTCTTCTCGCTCTTGTGCTCCTGGTTCTCGCACGTGGATCTAAATCGCAAGACTTGGAGCAGCGCATCAAGCTGTTGGATACGGAGGCGAGAGCTGAAGAAAAACAGGGTCATCCGGATGTCGCGATTCAAAAATATCAGGAAATCCTAAGATTGAATCCAAAACTGCCGGCGGCGTATAACAACCTCGGCCGGCTTTACTATCAGCAGGGCCGATTTCGGGAGGCTATGGAGCCTCTCAAGCGCGCTTATGAGCTGGACCCAAAGCTGGAAGCCCCCCACGCTCAATTGGGGTTCTGCTTCTTTCAGATGGGTGATTTTGCGAGTGCTCGCCGGGAGTTCCAGACAGCGTTGAAGTTGAATCCGCGTGATGGAATCGCCAAATTGTTCTTGGCACGCAGCCTCCTCGAACTCCAAGACGTCAAAGGCGCGCTAAAGTTGTTGGATCAACTTCAACAAGAAGATCCCAAGAATGTGGAAGTCCTCTTCACTTTGGGTTGGGCGTATGCGGGCTTGGCCGTGTCCACTCTGGTAGCCATTCAGCAGGTTGATCCCAATTCTTATTTGACTGAAGTCCTCCTGGGAAAGTACGCCGAAGTCAAGCAAGTTTATTCCGAGGCTGTCGAACATTACAAAAGAGCCATAGCGAAATCTCCCAATCAGCCGGAACTGTATTATCTCTACGCGCATGCGTTGTATGCGAGCGGTGATTTCCAACAGGCCCTGCAGGAATATCGGCGCGTGCTCGGACTCAATCCTTATGATTATCGGGCAAGTTGGGAAGCCGCGCGTATTGTTCTCCTCGAGAATCCGGAAGAGGCATTTCGCCTTGCTAATCGGGCCCTGGAACTAAAACCGGACATTGCCGAAGCCCTCACAATTCGCGGTCGAGCATTGCTTGCCTTAAGGAAACCTTCTGAAGCAATTGAGGATTTTAAGAAGGCGACCGCACTCGATCCGAAAAGTGCGGCGAACCATTTCCAGTTGGCCCGGGCATACGGCCAACTCGGCCTGACTCAGGAAGCGCAGGCCGAAACCGCCATCTATGAGCGCATGCAAAGAGAGGCCCACTCTACGCCGGTAGAGGAATTGCAAGTGACACCGCACTAAACGCCCGCCACTTCGCCGCAGGCGGTCCTCGGTATTCTTGCATGCCCCTGGCCATGCAATCCCGCCGGGCCATGTTTTTCGGGCGCCCTGGTTTATCCGTCCGGCCTGTCATCGACGTCTGGTGTCCCGAAGAAGGCACGCGGCATGTAGTATGATCGCACTCGGCATTCAGAAGCGGAGGAAGACGGCTGCCAGACGGGTGGTGAGGGTCATATTCAGCAGGATCATTTCGGCCGCCGACGTCTGCGCCCGCATGGCCCTAAAATGAGATATTCGCGTCGCCATCTCCTGGGTTCCACTGCTCTGGTTCTTGGAACCAAGGTCATGGAGGTCCTCACAACGCCCCTGGGGAAGTGGACGTCCACACCGCTAATAAAAGCCGCTACAGCTCCGAGCCCGGTTGACATGTCGCCGGTCACGTTTGTGGATGTGGCCAAGGAGGCTGGCGTGACAGCTCCCAGTGTCTGGGGCGGAGTTAAGAGCAAGAAATACTTGGTCGAAGTGAAAGGGAGCGGACTGGCTTTTTTTGACTTTGACAATGACGGCTGGCTGGACATCTACCTGACGAACGGCGTGCGTTTCGGAGAGACCTACACGCCGCAGAACGCTCCCACGTCGCACCTTTACAAAAATAACCGGGATGGGACTTTCACAGACGTCACGGCTCACTCCGGTCTGGCCCGAACGGGTTGGGGGACCGGGGTCTGTGTGGGGGACTACGACAACGATGGCTGGGACGACCTGTTCTGTACCTATTGGGGTCAGAATGTTTTGTTCCACAACAACGGCGACGGGACTTTTACGGACGTCACTGCAAAAGCCGGGTTGCATGAAGATCGTGTGCGCTGGGGTTCGGGTTGCACCTGGCTGGATTATGACCTCGACGGTTACCTCGATCTCTTTGTGTGTAACTACGTCGAGCTGGATATCAATCGAGTTCCCCTCCCCGGACAGAGGGGCTATTGCCAATGGAAAGCCGTACCGGTGGCTTGCGGACCCCTGGGCCTGCCGGGCGGGATGAATATTCTTTATCACAACAACGGGGATGGGACATTTGCCGACGTTTCGGAAAAGGCTGGCATCCTCAAACCCGGACCGCGGTACTCGCTTTCGTCCGTTGCTTATGATTTTGATAACGACGGTTGGCCTGACATTTATGTGGCGGTCGATTCCCACGGAAGCCTCCTGTTCCAAAACAAGCATGATGGCACTTTTGAGGACATCGCCTTGCCGGCCGGGTGTGCCTGCAGCGATGATGGCCGGCAGCAGGCCGGTATGGGTATCGGTGTTGGTGATTACGATGGCGATGGCTGGTTCGACATTTTCAAAACTAATTTTGAGGGCGACGCCTGCAATCTCTATCACAGCAATGCAGATGGAACATTCGCGGATGCGGCTTACGTGGCCGGTGTGGGCTCTCTTACCCCGTACGTGAATTGGGGCGCCGGTTTCATCGACTATGACAATGATGGCTGGCCTGACATCCTCTATGTCACGGGTCACGCCTATCCGGAAGTTGAAAATGCCAATATCGGGTCCATCTATAAGTCACCCCGGAAAGTCTACCGGAACTTGGGGAATGGAAAGTTCCAGGACGCATCACCCCTTCTGGGGCCGGGTATTTCCCAGCGTTTTGCCAGCCGCGGCTGTGCCTTCGGCGACTACGACAACGATGGCGACCTCGACGTTCTCGTGTTAAATATGAATGATCCTCCTTCCCTGTTGCGCAACGACGGTGGTAATAAGAACAATTGGATTAAGATCAAATTAAATGGGACAAAGTGCAACCGGACAGCAATCGGTGCTCGGGTCTTGGTGACTACAGGAAATCACACTCAAATGGACGAGGTGCACAGTGGGGGCAGCCTCATGTCTCAAAGCGATTTCCGGCTGCATTTCGGTCTCGGGCAGGCCAAGGTGGTGGATGTGATCGAAGTCAAGTGGCCCACGACCCACAAGAGTGAGAAGTTCATGGGAATAGACGCTAACCAGATTTTAACCATTGAGGAAGAAGCCGGCATTGTCAAGGCGAACAAACTTCGCTGATTAGGTGCTTTTCCATTCACGGTCAATGGGGGGAGGACCTTGCGGAGCACCAGGCGAGACCAGGCAAATGCTCTGGCGTTTCCGGCGCTCCTGGTACTGTGGCATTGCCGGTTCAGGACAAGTTACGGCAGCCGGTACCGCATGGTCTGTCAGATCCCAATCAGCCCACGCCCACAGTCCCATCCGACACCGTTCGTAAGGCAGCATGCCGCTGAAGGTTACATTTGCCGTGCCGGGTCCGAGCTCGCACAAGTACCAAGTCCACTGGCTCAAGTACGGCGCGATATCCCGCCAGGGAGTAGCGGGGCCGGCGACGTGATACCCGATGTGGCCAGCCGAGGAACTCTCCGCCAGCGATACTGGTTGCCCGTTCACAATGCATGAGCACTTACTCGGCAGGTGTGCTTCGCCTGGGAACTCCAACAGCAACAGGGCCGTTGCCTTGCTCACTCCTTGAGGAACTGAGATCCGGCACTCTTGCTGGAACGAAGCGGTGGCTAGTGGCTGATCGCGATGGCGAAGCCAGTTGGATTCGGGCAGCCGATCCAGACGCCGGGAGAGGATTTCGCCCCGCAATCCTGCAGGCGCCAGCGGTTTAACCGTGAGCGTACGCTCGCCACCACCCGGCAACAGGATCCGAACCACGTCGCTGGTTTCGGAGGCCACCTCCATGCCGCCCTCCGCAGCGCGATACCATCGCGCTCCCAACGCCACCGGCTCGCGAAGTTCCGCCCTGGGGACTATTTCCAGAAACATAAGTTCCCAGGGGGCGAGGCGAAGAAGAATCCTGGAAGAGCGGCTAACGTGCTCCATCACTCCGCTCCGGTAAGGGAATTGGGAATAACAGACCGCCTCCGACAGTCCTGCGGGAGCCCCAGCCTTCGTCAGGTCAAGCTCATACTCTCGGGATTCGTTCGAAGGGTTGCGGACAACAATCACCGCGCGCGATCCCGCTTCGCGGGACCAGTGAGCATAAGCATACGGTTCTCCCAACTCGACCCGCGAGGTCAGCATCGTCGTATTTTTTAGGATTTCCTGATTCGCCCGTGCCCACTTCAGCAGACCAGCATAAATCCGCCAGTCGGTCTCCGTCATAAACTTGGGGTTCACGTAAGTGGGAAGAAAGAACCTTCCGCGCCCGACGGCCATGGCGGCGTGATTCGGGAACCCGCCCGCCGCGTCGCAATGAACGATGTCGAAATACTGAAGAGCGTTTTGTGGGAGCCATACTTCATCCAAAGATGCAAATATGAAATACTCACGGGCGGTCGTCTGGGCTTCGCGATAATCCGGCGCGGGACCAAGGCCGACAGGACAATCTCCGCCCGCATTCCCCCATACGGAGTCCCCGTACTTGATGATCCACGGGCTAAGGTAATTTGCCCATGAATTGAGAAACGTGGGTTCGGTGAACAAACCCGGCTTGGCGTCCTTGGACGCCTTGATTAATTCCAGGGCACACTCCGCCAGAGGCTCGACGGAATCATCCCCCGGCAGTAGGGCTTGGTGCCCGCGGTCCTCCCGCGCGATGAAGCCATCGTACTTGACATGGCCCAGACGGTACTCCTTGATGAGCTGCTGCAATTGGCTCTTGGCTGCGTCCCGGTATTTCGGGTCAGCCACCGAGATTCCCTCCTGGACAGGGCCTGACGGTCCTGTGCCCGACCTCACAACCTCATAGCCATTCTCTTCAGCCCAGCGGTAATCCATGACCGGCTTGTAAACCTCACTGGGTGACATCCACAGGCCCAACGCTCCCCCCGCAGACTCCAGGATGTCAACAAGCTTGGTGAGGCCCTGCGGAAAATCTTTCTTGTTCAATTGCCAAATGCTTCGGGGTGCGCTCCAGCCCATGTCCAGCGTCACGACATCGAAAAACACGCCATGCTTTTTCTGGAGGCTATCTACGAGGGTCTGAATCAGGGGCGCGCACCCTTGCTCGTTGAAAATCTCCGGCAAGGTCCACCAGGAGTTGTAGCCGGCCACAAAGCGCGGCGCCGACAGGCGGATGTCCTCGATGTAATTCAGAAAAGATTCTCGCACTTTGCTCGTCCGTGCGACCCCTACCACAGTGGGGCGGAGTTTGAGCCATTTTGAGGTCAGCACCGCACCGCCTGGCCGGCTCCGCAAGATGAAGCCGTCCCTGCTGTACTCATTAAACGCAGCAACAAACTCGACGCCGGCCCACAAGGTCTCACAGTAGATCGGATGGCTGCCAAAGCGCATCAAGTCGACATGCGCCGATTTCCAGTCGCGCCCCACCCCTTTCCATACATCCAGGTCCGCCCGCATCAACCTGCGGCCAGCGCCAGCGCTTGTCTGGCGAATAGAAAGCTGCTTTCGGAGGTAGTGCCTGGCCGGGGGCAAATGGTAGGCAACGAGAACCTCGACGCCTGGCGCCGCGCCGGCTGCGCCGGAAAAAAGGATCTCCGCTCGTTCCGGATCCTTCCGTAGCAGCCGGGCTGCGAAGGCCGAAGAGTCCACGACAACGCCGCCTTCCAGCTCGAGGACAAAATCCGTGGCGGGCAGGTTTTCGGTCTCGTTGACAAGCTTGTTCGTTAGCCGCCGCGCCTGGATTTGGCCCTGGCTGAGTGTAAAAGAGAAGCTGAGGCTTGCGTTCTGAAGCACACAGTCTTCACCCTTTCCCCTCCCCGGCTCACTGCTCAAGGGCAGCGGGCTCATCAGGGCCACCAGCGCCGAGAGCCACTGCCTCCGGGTGGTCTGAAGCTGAGTTATCCTCATAGGATCCCCCATCTATGTTGGGCTTTTTCTGCGCTCCCGCCAGTACTTAGTTGTGTAAATCAGAGTACGTATGTTGGAGCGGGGCCGATTGCACAACCTGCTTGATCCATTCGAGCGGCCTCGCCGCCCGGCCGTAGCTCGCCACAAAGCGATAGACGGCTTGCCGCAGTTACCGCACCAAGGTGGGGACGTCACCTTGCAGCGCCCCCCTTCAGCAAATTCCGCTGGGTCCTCACACCTTACCATTTAATTCCGCTTAAGGGGAGCCGGTCTGCTCTATACTCGGGGTCGCTCGGGAACCCGCGATGTCAGTCCCAACTCAGAAAGGAGCTCCCCATATGAAACGATTGCTTCTCGCCCTAATGGTCCTCTTCCCGTTGACGCTAGCCACGCGATTGCGAGCCCAGAGCTACCAGCCCACCTGGGAGTCCATTGACAAGCGCCCTACGCCGCCATGGTTTGACGATGCCAAGTTCGGGATCTTCATCCACTGGGGAGTCTATTCGGTCCCTGCCTTTGCCGACCCGCACTCTGAGATTGGGCAAACCTACGCGGAGTGGTACTGGAATCACATGCAAGACAAGAACGGACCGACCTGGGCGTTTCACCTGGCTCACTACGGCGCCAACTTCAAATACCAGGACTTTGTCAGCCAGTTCAAAGCCGACCTTTTTGACTCGAATCAGTGGGCCGATCTTTTCGCAAGTTCCGGCGCGCGCTATGTCGTCTTGACATCGAAACATCACGAGGGCTTTTGCCTGTGGCCCTGCCCTGCGAGTTGGAATTGGAACAGCGTGGACGCAGGCCCGCACCGCGATCTGGCGGGCGAGTTGTCCCGTGCCGTTGTGGCTCGAGGGCTGAAGATGGGCTTCTATTACTCGCTCTACGAGTGGTACAACCCGCTGTATCTCAGCGATCAGCAACGCTACGTGGACGAGCATATGATCCCGCAGATCAAGGACCTCGTTGAACGCTACCATCCCTCGGTTCTCTGGACCGACGGCGAGTGGGAGCGCCCGAGCGACCAATGGAAATCAACAGAGATCCTGGCATGGCTTTTTAACAATTCGCCCATGCGCGACGAGATTGTCGTCAACGACCGCTGGGGAAAGGAAACGCGCAGCAAGCATGGCGGGTTCTATACGTCCGAATATGGAACCTTTGTGCCCAGCGGGGTCAAACTGGGCCCCGCACACAAATGGGAAGAAAACCAAGGCATCGGCAAATCCTATGGCTATAACCGTATGGAAGGCCCCAACGACTACAAATCCGCCACCGCGCTGGTTCACCTGCTGGTGGACGCCGTCTCAAAGGGCGGCAACTTGCTCTTGGATATCGGCCCAACTGCCGACGGCCGCATCCCGGTCGTCATGCAGGAGCGGCTCCTCGCGATGGGCGCCTGGCTCAAGGTGAATGGCGAGGCGATTTACGGAAGCCGTCCGTGGCGACAGTTCTCAGAAGGCGAAGTGCGCTATACGAGCAAAGGCAATACGGTCTATGCCATTGCGGAAAGCTGGCCGGGCCAGGAATTGGTGCTCAGCGCTCCACGCACTAGCGCCGCGACGACGGTGACGCTTCTCCCCGGGAATACGCTACTCAAGTGCCGCCACGACGGTGGGAAGCTGCGCATCGAAGTCCCGCCGCTTCCCAAGTCCGCGCTGAATCTGCCTGAGGCTTACGCATTCAAATTGACTGGGGTCGAATAGAAGTGTAGGGCCAGGGCTTGCCCTGGCCTGATGAGGCCGGCCCTACGCCGCCGCGACCGCCGCTCCTCGCCACGGCGGGCGAGCTCCGGGGGGCGCCACGGCACGTTTCAGCAACCTCTAGGACACCCGGGTGATCTCGAGGTGATTTTGCGCAAGGAAGGCCACAGCCTCATCAAAGTGGAAGACGCCGTCGTGGCATCCTAAGGCTCTTGTGCAGGAAGCGCCTACCGCGCTGGCAAAGCGCAACGAGTCCTCCAGGGTCCAATTCTCGAGCATGCCGACCAAAAAGCCCGCATCGAAGGCGTCGCCGCCTCCGGACTCGTCGATGGAGTCCACCTTGAAACTGCCCGCGCGCAGGACCTGGCCTCCTCGCCTGGCAAGCACTCCCGCTTTACCTTGAGTAATCACGACGGTACAGTCGGGGTTGAGCCGCGCGAGAACCTCCGCCTGCTCCGCGGGATCAACTCGACCGGTCAAGGCGCGAGCCTCATCGTCGTTGGGGAGAAAAGCGTCTGTGTAAGGAAGAGCTTGCCGGATGTCCTCCCACGCGGATGGCGCGCCAGCAGGGATCACCACATCCAAGGCGGTAATCAATCCGCGGTGCTTGGCTTCCTGGAACAGTTGCACAAGGTGATCGGATCGAAAACGAGGCATAGCGAGGTAACCGCCTACGTAGAGCGCTCGCGCATCCTCCAGCGCCTTCCAATCAACGTCATCGAGTGTGAAATTCTCATTTGCGCCAAAACAGTGGATGTAGCGCCGATCCTGACCTCGGACGTTGAGAATGAATGTACATGAGGTCGGATGGGTCTCGCTTCTTTTAACGAAAGAAGCGTCGACGCCCAAGCGCTTTAAATCCTGCAAGACAAACTCACCGAACAGGTCATCGCCGACTTTACCCAGCACACGGGGCGTGCGGCCCAAACGCTTCAGGGCCGCCGCGGTGTTCGAAGCACATCCGCCGGCGCTCAGCAGGTACCGATCGATGAGCGCCAACTCACCCGCATCCGGAAGGGAGTCCATGGGGCTCCCGAATATGTCGGCAATCAATATCCCGAGGCAAACAACATCCGCCATGTTAGTGTTCCCCAGGTCACTCCGGTGCCGTAGGGCCGGCCCTTGGGCCGGTCCCGCGCCTGCGGGACCAGGGCAAGCCCTGGCCCTACATGGGGCGCCATGCTAGCCCCCGACAATGTCGGGGGCGGTTGCCCCGCCGCTACGGCAGGCGGCGCGTGGGCAACTGCCCCAACAATCGTTTCTCAGCATCCTCAAAGGGGCCCAAGCTGTAATTTAAACGTCTTAATCTCATAGGGGCCCAAGTCAAAGTGCAGCGTGTTGTCCACAATGCTGAGTTCCCGGCCGCTATCTTCCATGAGGTTCACTTCCTGCGCGGAGGTGATCTTCGCCAGCAGCTTGACCTTCACTCCCTGGGTCGATCTACCTGTGGCCTCGTAAACCCGCAAGATCGTGCTGGCGTCTTGCCCGGGCTTGAGCGTCGAAACCACGACATTGGACTGAGACACCTCCAGCAGTCCCCAGCGCCTGGGCAAACTGCCCCCGTGCACACTTACTTTGCGGACAATGAGGGGACTCGCGAACTCCCACCCCGCCCGATGCACCCCTGCCTCGCGCCAGTCGCCCTCGTGAGGCACGAGGGCATAGTCAAACGTCAGCTTTCTCCCCAACTCCAGTCCTAAATCCGATGAGACGCCCGGCTCGTATCCGCCGAAAAAGGGATAGGCAGTTATTCTCGCCGACCGCATCAGGGAGAGCAGCAAAGTACCGTCGGCGACATTGTTGCCGGGAAGCCCGCGATTGAGCAGCGCAACGCCCCTGGTCCCGTCACTGTAATCGATCCAATTCTGGGCCGGGAATTCTTGCGCCGCAGGCCGCTCGATCGCGCCAAAGGGGATCTCGTCAAACCTGCGTCCGCTTTTGATGGAAGTCGGGAACAACGCCCTATAACGGACGAACTTGTCGTTATTCAGAATCTCCGTCTTGATGTCGATTCGACGGACTCCCGGGTAGAGTCTCACCGTGGTGGAAAAGCTACCGTCCCCGAACGGGTGTGTGATGTGGAATTCAGAAAAGACCGGCCCAGGCTCGGTCACCCCGTCGCCGCCCACCCATTCGTTGCTCGTGTGCGTCCGCTCAGGAGCAGGCAGACCCTGCTTGCGGTTCATGGCTGTAAACCTTCCGCCATTCAGCGTCCCATAAAGCTCCCAGAAGTCGCCGCCATCCTGCTCGCGTGCCACGACGTTGGCCGGCCCGCCACCGAGGGCTTCCCAGTCGCCGGACTTGACGCGTAACTTCGTCATTGCCCCCGTCCAAAGGTCGAAGGAAGCCCGATAATACTCGTCTTCAATGGATCCGAAATCTTCATGGGTTGTCGCGCTTGAGCGCCCGAGGGGACCAACGACCGCTTCGCTGGCAGGCGGGCTGCCCGGTCCTGTCACCACCCGAAAGACGGCATAACCAAGCGCCGGCACGTCGCGAGCGATGAAGGCAATCTTCGCGCGCTTGATGCCGCCGTCACCGTTCCGTTCCGTCTCGAGATACTGAATCGGGACCACCCGGTCAAAAGAGTCCCGCAGTTCGACGGCTGGAATCCCAGGCTGCGAAAACCCGATGTCCACGTCGGCAAGATCCGTTCGCGGCCAGCCCACGGTGTTGAAAACGATGATAGGGATGCCGTCACCGCGCGTGTCGATCTTGGAAGCTACGGCATCGAGATCCGTCTCGACCATTTCGTCGCCGAGGCTCTCGGAGAATTGGTACCCACGAATCGTGTCCTCGTAAACCCTGTCCACCATCGTGCCGGCGGCTAAATCGTGAGCCTCGTTGAAAAGCAGCGGTTCCCACGCCCGCGCCAGATTATCTTTCTCCGCCGGCACCCCCAGCCAAGAGGCCAGCGCGCTCAATTTCTCGGCAGTAGTAAGGATGCGCTCCAGGGTCCTTATCCATTGCTTGAGTTCGATTCGAGTGCTGTAGACACCCTGAAAGACGGGGTTGAGTTCACCCGTCACCACAGGCCGATCAGCACGCTTGGCGACGATAGCCTCAAAATCGGTGGGAACCCCAAACCGCAAGGTAAAGGGCGCGTCATCCTTTCGATCAAATGCGCGGACCATGGTCGGCAGGGCTTCTTCGGGTTCGCTGACGTCGGCTCCCGCTAAGGCCACACGATCGGGCCAGCGGGAATAGTCCCCCAGCGCGTCCCATTCCTGGCGCGAATAGCGGTCGAACTCGAAAGAATTCGGGGGCGCAGGGTAAAACAAGCCGTAGGAAAGAGGTAGCCAGAAGGCCGAAATCTTGGTGCCGTCAATGCCTTCCCAGAGGAATTCGGAGGGAGTGCCCTCACCACGAACGCCGCGCTGGAACCAGTACGACTTGTAGCCCGCCAGCTTCAGGAGCTGGGGCATCTGGGCATGATGACCAAATGTGTCGAGTGCCCAACCCACCGCAGCCTCGACGCCCAATTTCTCCCGGTAGTAGCCCTTGCCGTAAAGGACTTGTCGAACCCACGATTCGCCGCCGGGCATATTGACGTCGAGCATGACATCGTTGCCGCCGACAAGCTCCAGCCTGCCCTCAGAAACGAATTTCCTGAAATCCGCTTCCTGTTCGGGATACCTTTCGAGAAAGGGTTTGACGTAGGCAACTTGATCGAGGACAAACCGATATTCGGGGTGGGCTTTCAGCAGGTTCAGTGCCTTCAGGATGTGGGGTAGGCCGAATGCGAGGTATTCCTCCCGAGTCTTGAATACAGCCCCTTCCCAATGGGTGTGCGGGATGATCCACAGCGTCGGGCGGCGGTCTTCGCCCTTAGTTCCGGCGGCGGGGGCCCCTCCCGGGTTGGCCGGGGCCTGGCCGAATTCAACAGTGGCGATAACGAGCGATAAGCCTGCAAGCACACCCAAACCAACCCTTAAAATTCTTCGCAGGCGCATGGCAATTCCTCCCCTCGGCGACTGGGTTCTCAACCCTCGAAGACTTCCGGCATTCTCTTGATCCTCGGGTCCGTGAAGGTGTCTGCCTCATCCGTGCTTCGGGTCGAGAACTCCGACACAATCGCGCCTTCAGCTCCGGCCTGGAACCAGTGCAAGGTGTTGGGCATGAGCGTGTACTGGTCGCCGGGTTTCAGGCAAACCTCACGCTGCACCGTGTAATACGCTTCTGACCCTTCCGGCGGACGACAAGCCGGCTGGGCAGCCGGCGTTCCCGGAACATATAGATAGACCGTCCCCCACCGGCACCGAAACGTCTCTTCCTTGCCCAAGCGATCGCCCACCGTCGGATGGCGGTGCTCCGGGCAAGTTTGATGCGGAAGCATAACTAGTTCCTTGGCACAGACACGATCCGTGTTCACGTAGGTGAGAATCTCGAGGCCGGTCTTTTCCAGTTCCCCCAGCCCAAAATCCGCCACTTCCAAACGTTCCCGCTCCGCCGCGGTGATCACGATTCCCGCCTGCTTCAGCATCTGCACGGATCGCTCTACGACAGTGTCATACTGCTGCTGCGTAATCATGGGCCTCCTCCTTGTTCAGGTAGCGCAAGTCCCGTTCCCCGGCCCGTTCCCGGCTCCCGTCGCCGAACGGGCATGCGATGAACAAACACGAGCCGGGGCGGGCTCCGGACTTGCGGCTGTTGGACGGTTCGCAAGCCAAGAGCCGCAGGTTCAAAGAACGGAACCTGCGCTACTTGCTCTTCGAACGGCCTCGTGCGCCCCGGCTCACCCCCAGCTTGCCCGCCGAGCCGAAGGTGCGCAACAGTTCCTTGACCTTCAGCTTCACGGCCTCTCGCCCCGCCACGAGAATACCTTCGTGCCCG